>Ga0209780_1001666_pt1 | contig 14972 bp, 16 predicted proteins | sample WorMetexBAHAMAS2_FD_187384 | JGI IMG/M metagenome (GOLD analysis project Ga0209780, IMG submission 187384) | Marine gutless worms symbiont microbial communities from Max Planck institute for Marine Microbiology, Germany - Inanidrilus exumae... | ecosystem: Host-associated > Annelida > Digestive... | reverse complement strand
CAAAATCGGTTTAAGCTCGATTTAAAGGTAAATTCAGAAGGTGATAGAAGTTTTATCACCCCAGGGAGCTTGCCCCTTAAACATAACCAAAGCCAGATTTTGTGGTTTTGGCGTTTTAAAGTAAGAGCCCAACATATTAGTATCAGTGATAGAAAAACGGATATATATCAGTTGCTTGAACAGATAACGCCTGATAGGTTGGCTGATTTATCAGTGTTTTTAGAGCAACTACTCAAAATCATTAATGCTTATAGAGTTAATGATTCTACTCAGCCTAATCAATTGCTGCAAGCCGAACAACCATGGCTAAAATATACAGCGATATTAAAAGAGTCCCCCAATTGGGACGAGTTTTTGGAAATCATCGCCGAGGCGCGTCGTGAAGACTCTAACACTCACTTATTCTCACAACAATGACTATTTATAACACTTCATCCTACAGTCACGAAAGCCTACCAACAACAGGCATTTTATTAATCAATTTAGGCACACCCGATGCCCCAACACCCGCTGCCTTACGCCGCTATTTGGGAGAATTTCTTGCTGATCCAAGGGTGACGGAAATGCCGCGCTGGTTATGGTGGTTTATTTTACATGGCATCATTTTGCGTATTCGTCCGCGCCGTTCGGCATTCAAGTATCAAAAAATTTGGACGGAAACCGGTTCGCCTTTGTTAACTATTAGTCAAGCACAGTCGCAGGCACTTCAAAAGGTGGTAGACGCGCATTTTGTCGGCCCTATGAGGGTTGCTTTAGCTATGCGCTACGGTAATCCTTCTATAGCTGCCGGCTTAGAACAGTTACGCCAGGCGAATGCGCGACGAATTTTGATATTGCCCTTGTATCCACAATATTCAGCCGCCGCAACGGGCTCGAGTTTTGATGCGGTTGCGGATGTGTTGAAACGTTGGCGTTGGGTGCCAGATGTACGTTTTATTTCGCATTACCATGATCAGCCAGCTTATATTGGTGCCTTGGCGGAGCAGGTTAAAAATTATTGGAGCAAGCATGGGATAGCCGATAAGTTATTGTTTTCATTTCATGGTATTCCTAAACGCTTTTTTATCGCTGGTGATCCTTACTATTGTGAATGTCACAAAACTGCGCGATTGGTGGCGGATAAACTTGATTTAGAGGAAGAAAAATGGCAAGTGGTGTTTCAGTCACGATTTGGGCGGGAGGAGTGGCTCAAGCCTTATACTGATCATAGTTTAGCCGCGTTGGGCGAGGCTGGGCTCAAACGAGTCGATGTCATTTGTCCTGGTTTCGCCGCGGATTGTTTGGAGACTTTGGAGGAGATTAATCAGGAAAATCGTCAGATATTTTTGCAGGCGGGTGGTAAAGCGTTTCATTATATTCCTGCGTTGAATGATAATGTTGAACACGTTCAGGCTTTGTTGGATTTGGTAATACAACATACACAAGGTTGGTTTGGTCAAACTGCTGAAGAGTTAGAAGATGAAGCTCAACAGCGGGTACAACTGGCTGTGAAATTGGGTGCGCCTGAATAGCGATATTGGAGTCCATGAGGTGAAAAATCCTATTTCTTAAAGAAATAGGATTTTTTCCGCAAGGTTTCGGATCTCAAATGTTACGGACGGGGTTGCAAACCACGTCCAGCACGGAGTGAAAAATCCTATTTCTTAAAGAAATAGGATTTTTTCCGCAAGGTTTCGGATCTCAAATGTTACGGACGGGGTTGCAAACCGCGTCCAGCACAGGTCCAAGAGGTGAAAAATCCTATTTCTTAAAGAAATAGGATTTTTTTTTGAGGCGTTAGAATACGTGTTTGATACCAAAAGTGGCTACATTTTCATCGCGGAAGTCATTGTCGCTATTAGTTTCACGATAGCCCACATAAATTTGGGTGCGCTTGCTAAAGTGGTACTTGGCACCAATTGCCCAGCTTAAAGCGTCTTCATTTGGCATTCTGTCCTCAATATCAGAAAGGTAGCCAGCAACCCAGCCGGCTATGGTGACGTTATTCTTTGTAAAATCAAGGGAACCAAGAATATACGTTCCCCCTTCTGGGTTGTTGTCAAGTGTCCCGATTTCTGCATTTTCGTATTGTAAACCGAATGTCAGTTTTCCAAAATGGTAATAACCACCAATCTTCCAGTTGGTGCTGTTTTCATTTGTCATCCCTTTTAATTCAAGATCAGCAAAGGAGCCAGCAAGCCAAACGCCAAAGTGAGGCGCAGTAAATCTCAGTTCAACAAGTCCAGCACGCTCCATTTCGGAGGCATCGTCAACAACGCCCTGTACTTTAGCTGAAAATCCGCTTGATTTGATCCCGATTTCAAACGCGCCTTCTATCCAGCCTTCATTGGTCAATCCTAGTCCATTTGTGCTTTCGTCCGTGATAATGCAGTAGGTGTTATCGCACGAGGATACCTTGATGTAGTGATCGCCAGACATGCCTCCTCCCGTGCCGCGGCTTTGTAGGGAGGTGAAAGCCCAGGGATCAATAAGTTTATGAGATGATTTGTAGACTCCAGTTAGTGTCCCGTAACGCATGTGGAAGCCAGCGTCTGTTTTGAAGCCCAACCAAGTTTCTTGACCAATGGGGTTAGATAGAAAATTGCCTACGGTGCTGAAAGCTGCTGCGTAGCGCGCCTCAGCAGTCAAGCCATCAGCCAGTTTTTCGTCAAAATCAAATTGTATGTGGTTAGGTCCTTCGTTAAGAATGCTACCCCAATAGTCCTTGCTAAGTGTTTGACGATCCATATCTTCAAATTGTGTGGGCTGAAAGCTGACTCTTTCTGCCACTGCATTTTCATTGCCATTAGCCACTTCCCAATTGACAATTTCTGCTTGGATTGTAGCTGTGATACTAATGGTGTCTGATATAGTTATTTCAGCCTGGGTTGCCATTGGTGCTGCCATTGCTGCTGCAAGTGTAAGTGTGTGTTTATTCATATAAGTTTTCTGTGCTGTAGGCTTACCCCATTATTGTGTACAATGAGTGGCATAAGATGAATACCCCATTCTTAATGGAATCCAAAAACCGGTTTTTATGCCATGAATATGAACAATTTAATGAGTTTGGTAATCGCTTTTTCAATTACTGTGATTCTTTTGCATAAATTGAAACCCTTGGCGTTGCGTATTAACCTCGTGGATCATCCTGATGATGATCGTAAATATCATGAGGGAAAAATTCCTCTGATTGGTGGTCTTGCGATGTTCTGTGGTTTTATGTTAGCTCTATTGTTTTTGGAGCAACCGTTGTCGGGATTACGGAGCCTAATTGCCGGTTCCGCCATTTTGATGATCGTAGGCATTCTCGATGATTTTCGGGATTTACCCCCTGGCACACGGTTTTTTGCACAAATGTTAGTCGCACTGGTGATAATTGTGGAAGATGGTGCGATACTTCGGAATTTGGGCACGATTGGCTGGACTTCAGGTGATATTGAATTAGGCCTATTTTTTGGAGGGTTCCTAACAATTTTGGCAGTTATTATGGCAATTAATGCTATCAATATGGTCGATGGTATAGACGGTTTAGCGGGTGGATTAACATTGGTTACGCTCTCCAACTTAGCCTTTATCTCTTGGATGGGGGGGGTAGAGGAACTATTTGTTGTCTTATTGTTATTAATAGCCACCATACTGGCTTTTCTGATATTTAATTTGCGCTATCCTGGACAGCCAAGGGCAAAAGTCTTTATGGGAGATGCTGGCAGCATGTTTCTAGGTTTTCTCGTAGTGTGGTTTTTGATTGTTTTCTCTCAAGGTGAACATCGTAGCATGACACCGGTGACGGCACTCTGGATTTTTGCTTTGCCCCTTCTTGATACTGGTAGTACAAGTATACGCAGAATCCTCAAGGGTCGTTCCCCTTTCGAGGCAGATCGGGAGCATTTTCATCATTTACTCTTAGATGTTGGCTTTACGGTCACTCAGGTTGTCGTAATCTTGGTTGGCTCTGCCATTTGTTTGGCATTAATTGGTTTGATAGGCTTATATTTCTTGGTGCCAGAAACTGTCATGTTTTGGACGTTTATGGTTGTCTTTGTGCTCGTGTTCTTTTTTTGCCGGTACCTTAAAAGGCTGGGAACCGCGCAAGGGCTATAATCCTGCCAATAGGATGGGTTGATGTATAGCTGGTAAGAGGGATGTTTAATAATGAGCCGTTTAACAAATATTTTTTTAGTGGGACCCATGGGCGTAGGCAAAACCACTCTCGCTCATCATTTAGCCGAAATGTTGAATTTGACCTTTGTAGATAGTGACCATGAGATTGAAAAACATACCAGCGTGACAATTCCTTGGATTTTTGAATATGAAGGCGAAGCAGGATTTCGCAAGCGTGAGCAAGCCATGATTGCTGAATTGACGGCACTTGATAATATCATCCTGTCCACTGGGGGCGGCGTCGTTTTGAGTGCTAGCAATCGTCAGCTACTACAAAGTCGTGGCTATGTTATTTATTTACATGCCTCGGTGGATCGTTTATTGGAACGCACGGCTCGTAGCCATCATCGCCCCTTGTTGGAAACTTCAAATCGCCGTGAAAAGTTGGAAATGTTGTTCAAGGAACGGCATCCACTGTACGTTCAAGTGGCAGATGTGACTATTGAAACTGGGCAGCATAGTGTACGCCAAGTGGTCAAAGCCGTTCTCGAACATTTACAAAAATTAGACCGACATGAAAACATTACGAGTTGATTTAGGTGCGCGTAGTTATCCTATTTATATAGGTCAGCACTTATTGGGGCAAACGGCATTAACCACGCGATACGTTAAGGGGCAGCAAGTGCTGATCGTGACTAATGAAACGGTGGCACCTTTATATCTAAAAAAAACACGGACTGCCTTTGCGAATTTTGAAACGAGCGAAGTCATTTTACCTGACGGGGAAGAGTACAAAAATCTAACAGTATTAAACAAAATTTTTGATACGCTACTCAGCCAGCGTTTTGACCGTCAAACCACTTTAGTTGCTTTAGGCGGGGGCGTGGTAGGAGATATAACCGGATTTGCTGCGGCTTGTTATCAGCGGGGTGTGCCATTTATCCAAATTCCGACGACTTTACTCGCCCAAGTTGATTCTTCCGTGGGTGGCAAAACGGGGGTAAATCATCGGTTGGGTAAAAATATGATAGGTGCCTTTCATCAGCCCCTTTGTGTCGTCATAGACACCAATACCTTGCGAACCTTGGATGATAGGCAGTTGAGTGCTGGATTGGCTGAGGTGATTAAATATGGATTAATCAATGATTTAGCATTTTTCGAGTGGTTGGAAAGTCATACAGCGGCATTGTTAGCACGCGATTTTTCAGCCTTAAGTTTTGCGATAGCTCGTTCTTGTCGAGATAAGGCGAATATTGTGGCAAAAGATGAGCGTGAAAGCGGGCAACGTGCTCTGCTTAATTTGGGTCATACTTTTGGACATGCGATTGAGACGGGTTTAGGTTACGGGGTGTATTTGCACGGCGAGGCGGTAGCCATTGGTATGTGTTTAGCGGCACAATTCTCAGCGCGATTGGGTTGGATGAGCGATACGGATGTGAGACGTGTCGGGGCGCTCATAGAAAAAATGGCTTTGCCAACCCGTATTCCTAAAGGTTTTACGGTTGATCGGATGTTGGATTTGATGCAAGTCGATAAAAAAGTCCAGGCAGGTAAACTTCGCTTAGTGTTATTAGAGGGGATAGGTAAAGCTGTCATCACGGATCAATATGATCCACAATTATTGAGGCAGTCGCTGGAGCAAGTTTAAGAGTTTTGTCGGTTTTATATTTAACCATCACATAAAGGAGAGCGAAATGACTGACCAAGAATTAAAAGAGTTGGTTGCTAGCTTAGCCATTGGGCATAAAGAAATCCAGGAGCAACAAAAGAAAACCGATGCTAAACTGGCGGAACTCATTGAACAGCAAAAGAAAACCGATGCCCAACTCGCTAAAACTGATGCCCAACTCGCTAAAACTGATGCCCAACTCGCCAAAACTGATGCGTCAGTAGACAAGCTAGAAAAAGCGGTAAACAAGCTACAAAAAACGGTGGGTCAGGTGACAAAGACTTTAGGTGATATGGGTAATATACAAGGCGATGTGGCTGAAGATTTATTTCGCCGAAATATAGCCCATTTGCTTAATATGCGGGGGATAGTGATAGATAATGTGGAAACACATCTCAAAACCCCCCGTTGTGAATATGACATCGTGGCGATAAATAGCGGCCAAGCGGTTGTTTTAGAAGTTAAAAATAAACTTACTTCACAACATATTCAGCACTTTATCCAAAAGCAATTACCTTTATTTAAACAAGAGTTCCCTATGTTTACCGATTATAAACTTTATGGGGCAGTTGGTTCATTGATTGTCAATGAACAACTGGAACAACAGGCGGCTAAAGCCGGTTTATTTGTGTTGACGCAAACCAAAGATGGTGGTGCCAATATTGCTAATCAAGCGGATTTTCAAGCAAAAGTTTTTTAGTTGAATAATGGAACTTCTATGAAAATCTGGCAGGATGAAAAATCCTATTTTTTTAAAAAATAGGATTTTTTTGACCTTTTAGATTTAGGCAGTCGCTAAAGCAAGCTTAAGATCATCAGGATAAGAATTGTGCAACACTGCTTGCAACCACTTCTGCCAGTTTAACCGGAACGGCGTTGCCAATTTGTCTCATACATTCTGTCCATGAACCGGTAAAATGATAATCATCTGGAAAGGTTTGTACTCTGGCGGCTTCCCTTACCGTTAGATAGCGAACTTTTCCATCATTGTATCTAATCATATTTTCTCCCCCTGGTACGCCATGATCTCCGGCTTTCAGGGTTTTGGATGGCTCGTCAATTGGGCTGCCAGTGTGTCCGGGGTAGGCTTTTGCGCCATCACGAAATTCATGATTAGATACGCTGCTTTTTTCCGAATTTTGCAAATCAAAAATGCTTTCTCTTAAAGTCATCCACGGTTTTTCTACGGGAGGAAATAAGCCATATTTTTTTATCAATTTCGCTTGAATGCCATTTGGAACAGAAGGTTTTATCAGGGTATGAGCATCAAATTTTTGCCAATATTCGCCTGTCACCCATTGCTGCCATAATAGGGAATCTTTAGAATGAGTTGGCTTGGGAAAATCCCATGTCATATCAATATCGGAGCGAAAACCAACAATAAAGACACGTTCACGTTTTTGAGGAACCCCATAATCAGCCGCATTTAGTAGCTTAAACACCACATTATATTTTAAGCCTGAATATAAAGCTTGAGTATTTATTTTCTTTAAATGAGATAAATGCTCTACCCATTTTTGTTTAGGTTGCCTCGTGATTTCTGGATATTTTAATTGCAGTAGAATGTATTCAAAATAAGTCGAAAAAGACTTTGTTAATAATCCTTTAACATTTTCAAACACAAAACTATTTGGCTGGATTTCTCTAACCACTCGCACGGCTTCTGGGAACATATCTCGATCATCGTTTTTCCCTTGATGTTTGCCCGCTACAGAGAATGGTTGGCAGGGCGGACCTCCAGCAACCATTGTGATTTTCTTCTTATATTTTTTAAAAGCTATGTCTCTAATATCAGAATAGATAATATTCCATTCTCTTATTTGTGTTTGGCCAATATCATGGTTATGTCTGAGAGTATTAATGGCATCTAGGTTAGATTCCACCAATAACGCATGATGAAACCCAGCTTTTGACATACCGAGTGCTAATCCGCCAGCACCGGAAAATAATTCAATAGAATTATGTGGCATTTTTAATTTTCCGTAATATTTCATTCATTTTTGGTGATTTGCCTTTGAGCCGATTTGCCCACTCACGCCCTGAGTGTAAGACATCCCATTCCGATTTGGCTTGCTCGTATCTGCCTTTCCCCGGATCATGATTTCCAAAACCATCAATCAATGAATTCCACAATGGCTGATATTTTCTAATGAGAGCGGCTTCTACGGCACCAATTAAGTCACTATCCGCCAAAGAAAATACCATAAATCGATAATAAAAATCATCTAAGTCAAGGTTATTGGCTGTTGATATACTACGACTATGTTCTTTTAGCCTTCTATACAGTGCCGGCTCATTCTCTTTTGTTGTTGTTCGTCCTTGCCGCCATTCGGGTAAAACTGCTTTTCCAACATAAATTGGAATTTCAGGTTCGTCAGGTGGTAATGATTCCATTGGTGTGCTGCAAAAAAAACTAATTGCCTCATTTATTAGTTCTTGGAATGAATCTGATTTAAATAGATGTTTTTCTAAGTTCATGAAAAAGTCCTGGTATTTTTTATCTCAGTACAGGAAAAAAAATGGTTATATCTGTAAATAATGGTTGGTTTTTATTGATATTGCATATGTCATATTATAAATCAATAGCTTACAAACTGGTTTTTTTACATTGATTATCTGTTTCTCGTTTCTAGTTTTCTCGTTCCCACTACATGCGTGGGAACGATAAATATCTTGGAGTCCAAAATACCGTATTGTGACCAGCTAGTTATTTGATACCCTTTAAAAATCTTTTACCAAGATAACCCCACAGTGTAGGATGTGATCTAAGCTTAGAAGGGAGATTTGAAAATATCCCCTGTCGTTGTAAAGTACCAGTCAAGATACCGCGCATAGCATTTATCAACATCGGTAATGCGACGGCTATGTGAAGGAATGGATAAGTCACAAAAGAGTCTTTCGGGGAAACCTTAAATGTGGCTTGTGCAATAATGTTGCCCGTATCAATGCCTTCATCTACAAAATGTACGGTCGTTCCCACTAAATCGGCTCGCCCTTCAACTAATGCCCAATAGCCGCCGTGAACGCCCCTGAAGAGGGGAGTAATCCCCATGTGTGTATTTATAAAATTCGCTTTCACACAAGAAAGCGTTTTTCCTCCAATGATGCGCGTTCCATTGACGACAACCAATTGGGGATTGAACTGTTGGAGTGCTTGTCGTGCATCATCTGAATTAACGGATGGTACATTCACAACGACATCAGTGATTGGTGAATCATCCAGTCCATATTCCTGTTTAATTTCTTCAATACGTTTTTTATCAGTCCATCGTAGAAATGGTGTCACTATAGACATAAACAAAAGTTGTCCGACCACAGTCATGATACCCAATTTACTTATTCGCCGCTGAATCAGTTTGCTACGTGGCACTGGTTGTTCCAGGATAACTTGCAGCTCAGAAAATTCTTTTTTTAGGGCATGATAAACTATTCTGGTTGACGCACCATCCGAAGCTAATAAAACGATTCGATTAGGCTTAGAAGGAACACTCATTTAATTTTTTCCCTTTTGTGCTGTTAATGCGACTTCTGCCATAGACATTGAACGCATACCATAATTTTCTTGACAATGCTTAAATTCATTTAATATGGCTCTCAATACGGCAATATTCTCATCTATAAAAACCCCAAAATTGTGAGGATGCCACCAGAGATGAACAATTTGATGAGAAATGGCGGCTTTTTTGATGCTTTGCGTGATTCGCCGTAAACGCCATTTTTCTAATCGTTTCAAACGCGGAGAATAGGACCTTAGGAAAAAACTCGCAGGAACATTACAAATCCCATTATGTTGTCGTATATTTTCCCACTTGATAGTATGTGAACCTGCTATAGGTATATATGTATCTATCAATCTGGCGGCACGCCTAAGCTTGCTGTTCTCACTGTTATTAGAAGCTCGATACATCCATGTAGACTGATTACCTCGATAACAGCTTATTCCGGCCTCTAGCAATATGTCTTCATAATCGGGATTATGTTGGTTTCGTGGAAATACTATTGATTTAAGTTGAATTCAGTCATGTTTTGCAATTGCAATAGCACTTTTTAAATCAGCTTCAAACGAAGCTTTTGTTTGTCCTGGTTCTAAACAATAGTAATGTGAAAAGGTATGAGTTGCTATTTCTTGGCGTGGTGTCCTTTGAATAGCCTTAATTAGGCTCGGTGCATAATGAAATGGATCCGCTTTTTCATCCTGACCAATCTCTTCCCTATAGGGAAACAGCATAGTATCATTGTATAGAGGTTTGACAGTTGGAGAGAAGGACTCTAATTCTTGTTTTGAATTTGCAAAGAGAAAGCCAACCGTCGCCCAGGTAGCGGCTATCCCAAATTCTTCAAAAATGGAGAGCATTTTTGGTATCGCTTCCCTCACACCTAGAAAGTTCTGTCGGTAATTTCCAGAGGTTGTTGTCTTTTCTCGCATGCCCCAGTGAAGTTCAAAATCAAGCGAAATCACTAGCGCACCATAATCTTTTTTCATAGTTGTTTAACCTTATTAATAATTACGGGATCCCAAACCCAATGCCATTAAGTTAAGCTCAAAAATGTTCTTTTGTAGGGTGGGCAAAGTGTGTTTTTTAGCGAGCCACCTGTCGGGCTGAACCTTTCTTGTCTGAATCAGTCGGGCTACAAAAAAGCTTAACTTAATGGCATTGATCCCAAACCCCGCCGTCTTGCTTAGTAGCTCTCAATGTTCGGCTCGTCCAAGAGAAATTTTGGACTTCAAAATACAGACTAGGTACTTAGCTCATTTTTGAACTATGATCCATTTTAACTTTATTTTACAGTTTTCCGAATACATTCGCAATGGGTAGGTGCATATCCAGAATTTCATCAACAAGCTCAGTGTCATGCTGCACATCAAAGTTTTTAAATTGCCCTGGTTTCGCGTAAACGGTGATTAATTGAATATCTGGAATAACCAACCAACATGACTTCACACCCAAGTCAAAATAAGCATAAAGTTTATCTTTAAGCTCTTTAGTTCCTTGGCTTGGGGAAAGAATTTCAACCACCAAAAGTGGCATATCGGTCATCTTTATAATATCTCTATCGGGAAAGCCTATGTCGCTTGGATATAAACAAACATCAGGCTTAAGCTCGTCTTTATCCTTGATACCATATTGGCTGAAGTCGTGTTGACTAATGTCTAAACTTAATTCTGTCATAACGGTAAATCTTTCGTCAACGCCAAGCAAGCAAGTCAACTTTGCTTGTGTAGCACTATGGTATAGCGATCCCATCCCCGCCTCCTTATCTTTAAGCATATCGTCTTCAAAATTGAGCACTTCACTCATGTCGTCACCCCTTATTTACTTGCATTATGGTATTTTGGAGTCCAATTTATACGGGGCGCACTTAAAAACAGTGAAAATATAAAATATAAAAAAAATCCTATCCCTCAATACTTCGGGACAAGCTTATTTAATAAATAGGATTTTTCATCCCCAATCTTTTCAGATATTTCAAGTGCGTTCAGTATTTCACTGGATTGAGCCATATTTTTGGCTATAGCGATGAACACGTTCTACCGCGTCAAAAAGTGCCGGACAATAACGCTTCACGTCTGTAAATACCGTTAACATAGTGGTTGTATTGTACTCATGTGCAATATTATTTCTTAACTCACGAATCTCCACGAATTCCTCAGCACTGGAAATTAATTCTTTTTTTTCTGCCCGATTAATACGATCCCTTATAGTAGTACCTGGTGCTTCTAAATCAATTTGATCGAGAAGTCTAAATATTTTCTGAATCAGCAAATCACTTAGGCGTGCAAATCTACCCGTGAGCGACTCAAAGTGTTCTAATTCATCAAGCGTATAGCTTTCTTTATCGCCAATCGCTTGACAACGCTCGTAAGAATAACGCAGATATTCGGTTGCTTTATCCATCAATTCTAATTCGGTTTGCAACAATTGTTTCGAGTTCATAATAACACTGCTTGTTCAAGCGCAAATTGAATAAAGGGTTTTGAGGTATCTTCGGCAATTATCAAATCAATTTTTTGTTCTCCGATGAGCTCATAAAGCTTAATTTTAATCTTTCTTTGTTCGGCGAAGCCCAAGCGTTTTGATAATACCAAAAGATCAATATCTCCCCCTTTTTTATTATCATCAACCCGTGAACCAAACAGGTAAATCAATGCATCTGGATCGATCTGATAGATAGTTTTTCTAATAGCTTGCTGTTCTTTTGGATTGAGGCGCATATAAATAATTAATGGAGATTATTGTTTCATTCGAGGTTCAAGTTTTTTGTAGCGGTGAGTACAGCGAATGTAGGACAACGAATGAAAACCGATTTAACGGGCTCATCCTTAGAAACTCCGGGCGCAACCAGCCCAAATCACGCTTATTCGTTGTTTACCATTCGTTGTACTCGCCACCCACCACAGTGAAAAAAATTACAGCCGCCCATCCACCGCCTCAATTGGCAAAACTGATTTTACATCGTAAATAACCGAAATTCGCTTAGCTAAGGCGCGAATGCCCTCAGCACCCAATTCTTCAAACTGTTCATGAGCAGTCGCAATAATAATTGCATCATATTGATTTGTTTGTGGCAAATATGACAATAATTCGATGTAATACTCTTTTTTTGCTTCTTCTAAATCCACCCAAGGATCATAAACCGAGATATTCGCCCCATAAGTCTGAAGTTCCTGAATAATATCTATCACACGGGTATTGCGAATATCAGGACAATTCTCCTTAAAAGTGAATCCCATGATCAAAATATTGGCATCAGAGACTTGAATACGCTTTTTTATCATGCGCTTGACGACGGTATTAGCAATATAAATGCCCATTTCGTCATTGATTCTACGACCAGCCAAAATCATTTCTGGATGATAACCGACATCTTCAGCCTTTTGAGTTAAATAGTAAGGATCAACACCAATGCAGTGCCCTCCAACCAGCCCAGGGCGGAAAGGTAAAAAATTCCACTTGCTACCTGCTGCCTTCAACACTTCAAGCGTATCAATACCAAGCCTATGAAATATCAGTGCCAGTTCGTTGATCAAAGCGATATTAACATCCCGTTGCGTGTTTTCAATCACCTTGGCAGCTTCCGCCACACGAATGCTGCCAGCTTTGTGAGTGCCTGCGGAAATAATACTTCCATAGACTTGATCGATAAAATCCGCCATTTGCGGCGTGGAGCCAGAAGTTACTTTAACAATATTAGTCAAACGATGTGCCTTATCCCCCGGATTAATGCGTTCTGGGCTATAACCCACAAAAAATTCTTGATTAAATTTGAGATGGGATTCGCATTCTAAAATAGGGACACAAACTTCTTCGGTGGCACCAGGATACACGGTAGATTCATAAACCACAATATCGTCGCTGCTTAATATTTGACCTACCATTTCACTGGCTTTTTCAAGCAGGCTCAAATCAGGGGCTTTATGCTCGTTCAGTGGTGTGGGGACGGCAATAATATAGAAATTGCATTCCGCCAGCTCCCTGAAACTATTCGTATAGTCAAGGTATTTAGCCTCTTTTAACTCTTCAAGCGACACTTCACGGGTGCTGTCTTGCCCTGCTTTGAGTTCTGCAATTCGTTCCGCCTTTAGATCAAAACCAATGGTTGAATAATGCTTGCCAAATTCAACCGCCAGCGGTAGCCCAACGTAGCCTAATCCGACGATGCCAATTTTGAGATTCTTGAGTTCAGTAACCATAGTAATGCCTATACCATTCAACAAAACGCCCTATTCCCTCTTCAATCAAGGTTTGTGGTTTAAAGTCCACATCCTGCACCAAATCATCCACATCGGCATAGGTTGCCTGGACATCCCCAGCCTGCATGGGTAATAAATTCTTTTTCGCGGTTTTGCCTAGCATTTTTTCTAGCGTTTCAATATATTGCATCAATTCAACTGGATTATTGTTGCCAATATTGTAGAGCCGGTATGGTGCCAGACTGGTACTCGTATCACCTGACCACGCCGGATTCGCCTTGGGGATTTTATCTAACACTCTGATCACACCTTCAACAATATCATCAATATAGGTGAAATCACGCTTCATCTGGCCGCGATTATAAACGTCAATAGGCTGGTCCTCAAGAATGCCTTTGGTAAATTTGAATAATGCCATATCAGGCCGTCCCCACGGTCCATAAACTGTGAAAAAGCGCAGCCCAGTGGTAGGTAAATTGTAAAGGTGGGCGTAAGTATGCGCCATTAATTCGTTAGCCTTTTTGGTGGCAGCATATAGTGAAATAGGATGATCGACATTATGATGAACGGAGAAGGGTAATTGAGTATTCAGTCCATACACGGAACTAGAGGATGCAAATACCAAATGTTCAACCGCATGATGGCGACAACCCTCAAGGAGATTCACAAATCCGACAAGGTTACTGTCCACATAAGCGTGGGGATTTTCAATAGAATAGCGCACCCCCGCTTGGGCGGCTAAATTCACCACCCTTTGGATATTTTCACGCGCAAATAATTGCGCCATGCCTTCACGATCAGCTAATTCCAGTTTAATAAAACGAAAATTGGCTTGTTCTTCTAATTGGGACAAACGCGCTTTTTTGAGGTTAACATCATAATAATCATTGAGATTATCAAGCCCTACTACCTCGTCACCACGCGCTAACAGACGTTTGGATAAGTGAAAACCGATGAAACCGGCGGCTCCTGTAACAAGTATTTTGGTTGTCATTTATCCTTCCTAGTTTCCAACTGGTTGTGATTAATTAATAGAGTTGTTGCTAAATAATTTTTGAACTGTGATTATTGTGATTTATGTGATTTTTATGAGTGCAATCACACCAATCACAAAAATCACATAAATCACAGTTCTATTGTAGTCGAGGCTGGTGGGCAACAAAAAGACGTTGCCCACCCTACAAAAAAGCTTCGTCGGCAAAAGTTTTTGCGAAGCAAAAACTTTTGCCGACGAAACTTAATGGCATTGAGTTTCCAACTGGTTGTGATTAATAGAAGTGAAGCTCAAGCATTTATTACATCGTTTTCTAATTCATCGGTGGTAGAATACGGAAAGGGCGATACTTGGTAGCGTCCAAGAGTCATCATAAATGCAACACGGGACATGCCCGCCAATTGCGCGGCTCGTCCAAACGACAAACGGCCTAATTGTTAAACTTGGCATCACAGGTCACGTCTTTAACAGTTCGTGTTCTGTTCTTCAATTTCACCCCATGGTGCCAGTCTTCAAAACCGGACTTGAGACTTTCG
>Ga0209780_1001665_pt1 | contig 14972 bp, 7 predicted proteins | sample WorMetexBAHAMAS2_FD_187384 | JGI IMG/M metagenome (GOLD analysis project Ga0209780, IMG submission 187384) | Marine gutless worms symbiont microbial communities from Max Planck institute for Marine Microbiology, Germany - Inanidrilus exumae... | ecosystem: Host-associated > Annelida > Digestive... | reverse complement strand
GTGCTGAGTGAGACATTACACATAGACACAACACATTACACAACACATAGGCATAACGACGCAGAAATAGGTTCTTAAAACATAAACTGGTAAAATTAACTTCTTATCTAATCTCAATAACGCAAAACAACACAAGCAAAACAAGTGTATCCAGGTATGACGTCACACATGCCGAAGAACAGCTGTACCTAAAAGACCAATAAACTTGTAATTTTTAGCATTTTACGGCATAATTTATTAAAATTTGTTACACAGACGGGTTTATATCGCAGTAAACAGCTAGAAACTACTTTTAATCAAGTTGGTACAAAATCGTTGCATATCATCTTTAAATGGTTATTGTTGATTTTTCTTTTCACCTTCTTGAACCTTTGGCTTGTGACCTTAAAGCCTGGAATGCTAGTCTGCTGTGATGTTTGCTTGACATTGTGCAGGCGTTAATACCAGCTCGACTGCAGCGAGATCGTTTCAATGAAGGCATTACTAATCCATCACTTGCAGCTGCTGTAAAAGCGGCAGTCAACGTCTCCAGAAGAATGTTGAATAATGAAGAGCGTAATACAGATGTGAGTATGCTTGATGTTGAAGTTGGGATATTTAATCCGTACAAGGCCATTGTGGAAACCTGCCCATGTAGCTCAGTGGTCAACGTCTTGTGCAGTGGAGCATGACGTGCCTCAGGAGCCGGGTTCAAAGCTCAGTCCGGATGCATCCATCTGCCACCAGAGAATTATTTCAAATAATTCCTATGCACATGATGAACAGGGAGATAATCCCGGGCGGGAAAAAGATGGTTCAACAGTGTTTTCTATAATCTGTGACTGTTGCTGATACCTTGAGTAGCAATGTCAAGGTTGTTAGCTGCGCTGGCATGGCTGAAGCTGACAGGCGTGGCTGGCCACTGGCTTGTGTAGCAAACAGCACCAGTCTGTTCTAAGCCAGACGGTAGGCCACGTCAAGAGGGGTGTGTCACAAATACCCGACAAGCTGGTTACTTCCTGCATATTCCTCCTCCACCCTACACGTCACGCATACACTAGCACACACCTACCATTTCTTCTTATCTCCCTTGGCTAGCGCACTGGACCACCAAGTGTTCTCATCGCTGGGGTCCAGAGTAGGCTGGACCTCTGCCCGCAATAACGAACGAACGGGCCATTGTGAGGTTGAAGTTAGGTGCTGGCAAAGCCTTTGCTGGATGTGGTTAAAACTCTTGACACCTCACAAACAGCTTCCAACCATTTGATCACGACAAGCAAGCAGTAATCAGTTCTCAGGATGGCTAAAGGCATAACCATTGGTGCTTTAACAGTTTTGGTTATTTCTTTTACTTACCTAGCTGTTGTAGATCGTTGATTTTGTTGAGCTTTCAGGTGAAATGCACGACGTTGAAAGACATCTTTGTATAAATACAGTAATCTCATACATTGCTGAAATGATATAAATGATGCATTTGATTGACAGAAGGAGGTGACAACCGGAGTCACCAATATGAAGTCGCAGAAATTAGCGGAGGCCCTGAAGGCTGCTGCATCCATAGCAGCAGAGCTTGCTGAGCAGCGTGCCAAGAAAAAGGTTGCTGTTGTCTTAATAAACTCTGTCAGGAAAAGTTAATAACTTTGACAAATTGTTGTCTGTAATCTTTTACATGATAAAATTTTACTACTTTGTGCGTTCGCCACCTGACAGTATCAGCGAAAGCGTTATGTTTTCCGGCTGTTTGTCCACCATGTTCGTTCATCCGTCTGTTCGTTTGTTTGTCCGGACAGATATTGTTACCACAATAGCTCATGAACACCTTGAACAAAAAACTGATAGGGAATATTCACTAGCCTCTACTGATGACCTGATTAGATTCTGGAGGTCAAAGGTCAAGGTCACAGCGAGCTATTGAGATGGCAGAGGCATCCACGTCGATGCTGGAACGTCGATGTCCATCACCTCGTTGGATATGATGTAGAACTGGCTGAATTAGCAAACAAGAAAGGGCATAGTGTATTGGTTTTTTTCCTGATTTTCGTGACCTGTGTCCTTTCATTGCTTTGATGTTATTGATTACGACAGTAAGAATGACATTGGCTGATACAAATCTGCTTCACAAATGTCATAAGCTTGGCTTTGTTAGACCCAGCCTTGCAGAAAAAATAGGCCAGTTAAAGCAAAACCGAAAGTAATAGAAATGTTCATTTCCATTTTCTGGTATCGGGTGGCCCATTGCTGCAGTTTTTTGTAACATCGTTGCACATTATTCCAATAATTATTTTTGAGGAATTATTTTATGCACTGTTGTAATATTTAGTAGTAATCACATGTAATGTGTATGCTGCCATCCTGTTGAACCTGAAGTGCAACAGTGAAAGTTTGCAGCTGTGTCATGATTAGTTGTTTAAAATTAGCTTTGAAATTTTGTGTTTGTTTTCAGTTGGAACCGCCAGTTAGTGAACCACACGAGCCAGTCGAACAGGTTTGTAAAATTCTGGTTGTGTTCATTTTGCTATTTTTAAAATGTGTACCCATAAATTGGTATACATAGACATACCTGCAAAAATTCTGCTTTTTTTCTATTTGCTGCTATTAATGTTTGAAAACTATTACTTATTTTGGATGAGAAGTGTTTCATTCTACTGAATGATTATGGCGCTTAACCATTTTTTATACTTTTTTACTTATATATAATATGTTATGTCACATACTGTTTACTGGTTGTAATTTTGCATTTGTTTTCAGTTTGAAAAGCCTGAGATGTGGAAACCTGTTGATCAGGTGCATGGAATTCTGTGTTTGTTGTTTTGACAAGTTTGGAATGTTTACTAGCATATTTTACATACATAGTTACTTACGTGCATAGCAAGAGAAAGCTATTGCTATAAAGATTGCCAATAGGACATTGGTCAGCAGGCTGTGCTGCGATGGATGCATCAGTTTTCAGCCTTTCAGTACCCCTGTGGATTTCTGTGACTGCTGGTTGATTGCTTCGGTTGTCATCCCTGACTATCATGTTGGTCATTATATCAATAATGTAGAGGAGATCACCTTTTTAGAGAAAGATGTGTTTTAATGTCGTGCATTCCATTTGAAGTTTCGACATAATTGATAAACTACATCTCAGAAGAACGCACAGCTGTTTCATGGCCACGACAAGTCAACCTCTGTTAGCTAGTACCACAGTTAAACTGCAGCACTTTGTTATTCACGCATGCCGATAGGCAACGTGTGGATATATCGTTTACTGTTTGTTTGTGTGTGTCTGTGTGTGTTTGTGTGTACGCCGTATGGTTACAGATTTCTCGGCGGAGGATAAAACTAGCAGCGTCAAATTTTGCACAGGGGTTCATGGGCGTCCTGGGCAGGGAATCTCCCATTTTGGGTAACTAAGCTCCCCCAGAAGCCAAAAATCGGACGAATCGGCCAGTCTATGTATAATTTTCTCCCCCGCCCCTGAGACACCATGATGATCTGACGGCGTAGGCGTGCCCACGGGCCATGTGTAGCATTGGCATGTATTGATATACGGCCGTCCCGGAAGACGGACATACTCACTGGAGCAAGGTTTTACAGCCTGCATGCTGTAGCCAGTGGCAGTTTGTGCATTTGGATAATGAAGAAGACTGTATAATTCTCCCAGTGGTGTTAGCTACATCGTCTCCGTACTTTATCAATAGAAAGAAGTACAAAAATTTTAAGCTGTCAGTTTAAAACTTGTATGAAACACGGGAAAAATATTGACTGGACACCATTTCTGACACAGTCAGTGACTCCCATCGATCTCGATGGTAACTGAACCTAAGTTGCCAGGGTAAACATATACACAATATTTATCGTTCAAGCAATTAAACACTGAAATGTGCAAATCGCTACAGTGGAAGGTAAGACAGTATTTTAACATTTGCAGGAGCCTGAATCGGCTTGTGATGAGATTTCAGAGAAGTCGGAAGATGCTTCACCTGTCACAGCATCGGAGTCACCAGCTGTTGCACCAGGTATTATTTATATGACTCTTTTGTACCTTGTAGTAACTAAGAATGCTAGTGAGGTATTGTTAATGTATATTAAGGAAGCACAGCCTTAAGTTTTTATCATGTGTCAGCACTGCACAGCTGTGCAGAGAAAGATAGTTGTAGCAGTTCCATCTGCTCATCGGTCTATCATGCCTTGGTATTGTATTAAAATGACCTAACTGGTTACTACGCGGGGCACATCTAGCAGAACGTGCAATGTAATGGTCTGGCGTCTGTCTGTCTGTTCGGCTATCTATCTGTCCCATCAGCATACTGACCGTGATTCGGTCAATGACCCTACTGTTCGTGTTCCCGCCTTCAGTCTGCCACGTGCACAGTGGTGCACCTTAAGCCAGTTCAGAAGAGGCCAGGGTCGTTGTGCAGGCTATCTCCTCTCCCATTTACAATTGGGGGCTGGCAAATGACCACGGATTCTTAAATTAGGGCACAATACCTAATGCTTATCAGCGCCGGATTTTTTTATTTTTGTCGTACTTTTTGTGTCATGTGACTTTGAAGTTGGCAGTAAGTAGCCGTCCACAAAAAGTTTCTTCGATTTCAATGAAATTTGGTATGTAGGTAGACGTTGATGACTGATGCATGACAGTATGCAGTATGGCCCGATCAAGGTCAAAGTCACGAGCCATTGAAAGTCGCAAATTCGCCCATTTTTAAAGGCTATTTTCTCCCCTATTTACAATGGGGGCTGGCAAATGACCATGGATTCTTAAATTACGACACTATACCTACAGGTTATTGGGGCCGGATATTTGATTTTTGTCGGAGTCTTTGTGTTACGTGACTTTGAATTTGGCATTAAGTAGGAGTCGACCGTCAGTCTCGTATGGAGCTAATTTTCATTATTATTGCCGTCTCTAATCACATTAAATATCACAACATTTTCTGATTAATAAAACACGCTGAAAAGGTCGCCAGCCTATTCCTATGTTACAAATGGTTGATATCACATGGCTCGTAATGCACACCATAACAACAACAATATTAAGATGGCTCAATCTTGGAATCAGACGTGGACTCTTGACTCCACAGTAATGTACTCGTACTCGACAGATGCTGGACGAATGTCTTGTTTTTGCATGTTTAAGATATTTTTCACGTTATGTTTTAATTTGATGAGTTTGACTGTAAGATTTGGTCAATTAATGGATGAGTTTGCTATGGAACTAGATAATTTGTGATGGGTGACCAAAAAAATTCACTTGCAACTGTTTTGGTGGAAAAATTTCTGCAAGATCTGCTATTATTTTGTGTATAGTTGTAGACATGCCATTGGGTCTGACTTGATGTGCTGAATATGAAAAATTTCAGCATGTGTTGACTTTTGAATTTATAGATGCTATATAAATGACCTTGTCTATCTATCTATCTATCTATCTATAGCTGTACAAACAACTATGCTGAGGATTACGGTGGCTAAGCCCTGTTAATTTTATGTGTAGTAGATGGTACCATTATCGACATTCGCTTTGCGTCATCCCGAGACTCTATGCTGAGAATGACACGAGATGCATATGTTGAACTTGCATCTGAAGCTGATCAGCGTATAGCATTGAGGCTGCATCAGAAACTATACAGTGGCAACATCATTAAAGGTTGATGATTATTTTTAGTTTTTGTTTAGTTTCATATGTTCAAGTTGTTCTGTTCATAGCAGTTGTGTTCTTTTTATCGAAAACTAAAAACCAGTACTGCCTAGTGCACTGTGGTTTCGAGCAATTTTCTTTAGTAGCTGAATACTGCAGCTATTAAAGAAAATTGCCCAAATATGGTGGCACAGTGGTGCATCGGGTAGAGCATTAGACTTGCGATCAACAGGTCGTGGGTTGAAATCTTACTCGGGGAAAAGCTGTATAACAACCTTGGGCAAGTTGTTTACACCTATGCGCCTCTGTCACCAAGCAGTATAACTTGGTACTGGCCAAGGGGCGGTGATGCCCTACTGCTGGGAAGGTAACCGCAGGCCTGTCAGAAAGTGATGGCACCTACTACCGGGGGATGACTTATAGTTATCCGCGGGCTGACTGCCTGTACACCGGGATCAGCTCCGGGCCGAATGCTCAGTAACGAGTATGGGAAGCCTTTACCTAGCTGAATATTAGTATCTCACCATTGTTTGTAAACAGTGTATCAACAAATTAGTTTCTGTGTAATTTTAATGCAAGTAAACTATGCTGGTATGTAAGCAACTCAGCATGGCTGTCTTTCATGTGTAGGCAGAGTGAGTAGCTGTGGCAGGTGTGAGGTAAACAGACACATCACATAATGCATAAACTGATGTATAGCTGTGAACTTTGCACAATGAAAGCTGAATGATGTACTATTGCTCAGAAAGGACGTTGCCACTTACATTGTTACGTTTGGTGTAGTGCTGAAGTCAACACAGCATGAGATGATGCTGGTGACGCAGCACTGGCCGGACAAGTTCAGCTACATTGTCTGCATTCAGAACCTGCCAGTCACATGCTCACAAGCGGACATTGTCGACCTTCTTAACAGTGCGTTTGCAGTGCACTTCAACAGCGTTCTTATCTGCAGTCCTTGACGTATGGATGTACTGCTTCAACGAACCTTTCAGTAAACTGTCAGAGTTTACTGACTTGGTTACCCCACGTGTCGCCAGGGTACCCTTTCTTGCCTTTTTTCCTTACTTGTCTATTTACTTCCTCATCTTTTGCTCTTTTTTACTTATTTTCCTTTTGTTGTTCGCTTTACCTATTTTCTTCTTTTGTGCATCCCTACCCTTTTTACCAGAATAGTTACAACTCCATTTCCAGGCAGGAGGTCGTAGGAGGCAATCGAACCTGGGTTTAGTTTGTTCCGTTTTTGTGTTATCTGTATTGCTTAGTTAAGATTTAGTCTGGTATTTTGTTGTATATGGTTTAGTTTAGTCTTGCGGTGCGATAGTTGTCTGTCCCTGTTGTAGGCGTTACGTAATAATTTACATGAGCCTCTTGATCCCTTTCAGTTTTTGGGTGGCTGCTAAATAATAAGGCGGTCAGGGTTGAGGTTAATATATCGCTGGCCTTCCTTCACTGGGTAGAGATAGCTCTCCACCCCTGACCTTTTTTCTCTGATATAGCCATATATGTTAAACTCCAACTAACTAACTAACCATAGAGGTGAGGACAGAGAAATAGGATTAAGCACAACTTTCTCTTAATTTTGTTTAAATAGATTCTTTAAAGTTGTGCAGTCATTTGTGTGCTTGATATTAATTAAAGTCAACAGATTGTGGCATATTTCATGACCTGTTAATAACACCTGTGTCACAATAACTGTTTTCTGTTTTTTTTCCTGAGATATAGTGAAACACTGGTCAGAAACTGTGATATTTTTATAATCCTTGTCTTTAGTTCCGACGTAAGTGATAATCATGCCTTAAACTGCCTGGTGGGTGGCCACTGAAGCTAAACAAACATTTTAAGGTCTTATCTTTATTACGGTGTACATACATATATGCATACATATTAAAATGTCTTTTGTGCCCAGCCTACACAGCCGGACCGGCCAGGCATTACTAGTCCAAAAATCATGCACGTTTGTAGGCCTACCCATACAGGAATATTTCATCATAAGTTCTGTATACATGTACATAGTAGTCATATAGATGTACAAGAACACTTGTTAACCATCTGTAGCCTAGTTCGGATATACATGACTTCGGACATAACTGTCCTTTTAGAGCAGTCCCCAGAAGTCTGTTATAACGAAGCTTTACTGCAATTATTTCAGCTAAATCTGCTAAAAGATCAATGTTCCAACAGTTTGAATCTGCCAGTTTGTGGTCCCAGTTCCCACCTTGAGTTCCCTGTGGTGGAGAATCCCCTGTGCTATACAGGTGTCCACAATGTACATGTGTCTATTCTCTGCTGGTTGCATTTTGCAGGTGCAGACAAGCAGAAACAAGAGGTGCACGAGAATAGTGATACAAGAAATATGAATTATGAGGTCGCCAAGAGCTCTTCATTGATTTATTAGATCAGTTTTGCATATTCAGTGTATGGAAAATGCTTAAATTATCCCTAAATGTTGTTTTCCGGGAGACCCAACTGAGACTAGAGCACCTGTCTCTTAACGTTGTGACATATAACTTGATGGTTTGGACATGCCGTCTGTAAGATGCAGTTTTGTGGAGCAATGTAGCATCAAATCGGCTCATGCTTATAAGTCGGGCAGTTCAATTGCAATAAAATTAACTCCCAGAATGCAGCAAAACTTGCCATTTTGAGCTCATAAATCTAAAAATAATCTGGGGAAGGGCATACCCCTTCCCCACACCTCACCCTCTCTGCGCCTTGTTCCTTGTGCTCGCCATGATTCATCCCCCACTTTTAAAACTGAATATGCATGTGAGTGAAAGGACTTACAGCATAGGAGCAATTTATTTTCTGTTTACAGGGATATGACAATTCCAGCATCATGACAACTGAAAGTCCTCCTCAGCCTATACAGACCATTGGTGTCGACAATATTAATCGTGATATTGACTTCCGAACGGCTTTCTTTAGTGCCATGAATAACGGTATGTCTATTGTTTGTTGTTAGTCGTCCCTTTAGCTTTCTTTTGTCAGTTTTTTTACTTACTCACTCACTGTCAATGTGACAAGCATATAGGCTCTTAAGTAATAGCTCAGTATAGATGAGGTAGAAGAACAAGAAGAAGGTTTCATGTAGACTGCAAGGTCCATTGTGAGAGAGCTTACCTCTTTTCCATTGCTTTGAACCAGTGAGGGTTGTTAGACCCTTTTAAGCCAGCATACAGCCATATGGCCGGATCAGTTAGCAGCCAGTGCCTTTAACTGACCAGATCTGTATGCCAGCAATCCTGCTAACAGGACCTACTATACACACAACTCGCAGTTTCTTCACTAGTGGTGGCTGAAACTATCGGCAATACTCATTGTGCTTACCCACAAAGGGATGGTCAGGCTGAGTTGGCCTGGGTTACTGGTTACATACAGAGAAAAGGAAACGAAAGGAACAATATTTATATAGCGCCATTTATACTACACATGTAGTCTCAGAGAGCTCAGACATGGACCACACAGTTTTACCTGCAAATTACACCATTCCTGCCTTTCCTTCGTAAGCGTTTACCAGATGGCGCAACCCCTAACTGAGGTAGCAGTATTGCTGCCTGAATATAGTCACCCATGCCAGTGCTAACCGGGCTCAACTCAGAGTAACTTCATTGATACGTCCAAAGTCGTTACCATTACGCCAAACCGCCACAAGCTGAGGTAGTGAAACAGTTAATGTGATGTGATAGATTCAGATTCAGATTTTATTAGCATGGTAGCCCGAAAGCTAAAAATCACAACAAGCTTTGGGTTGTGATGCTTTTATTTGTTGTTGGTATAACATTCATCCAGGCCTGTATTTTTCCCTAGCCGCAGAGCATTACCACATTTTGGCAGGTGCCAAATTGTACTGCTTGCTGACAGAGGCACGGGAATGCAAACAATTTCTTTAGGTTGTTACTTGATAGCATTACGGTGAAGGACTGAATGGAAGTCTGATACCGAAACTGTTGTGGTACTACCTACCTCCGTTTTAATGGAATGTTTTCCTGATGAAACTGAATCAGCTGGTTCCCCGCTCGGTTTTATTCGTCCAGTTGTGCCAAAAGAGAACCACTGTGGATGGCACAGGTTTTTTGTGGGCTTCTATCACCCAACCAATAGTGTCAAAGGACTGGGGAAATTTGAAGCACTGACCTCAGCCAGTGGCCTGGTATCATCCTTTCTTCATCCACCCCTCCCCCCCTACTGCTGATAGAAGGGCCATTGCTTCCTTTTAGAGTGGCAGCGCAGGGGGGTTCGATTAAAGGAACGAGGTACCAATATCTAAGGTTTGAGCTAGAATGTATACTATAGCATACAGTGGCAGTTAATGACAGGTAAATCCATCAAACGGTCTGCAGCTGTTTCTGAGGAACCGGCAGTGATGGCTGGGCTGCTTTGTGGTATTTTTAAGCTGGGTGTTTTTTTCTTATATCATCCCAGTCAATAGTATCAGAGCACTGAAAATGTGTTTCCCTTTCTTACTCGCTTCTTTTCCGTCCTTTCCCATTCTACCAAAATATTTCCGCTCTGTTTCCAGGCCGGATGTCGTAGGAGGCGACTAAACCTGGCTTTAGTTTTTGTTTGTGTTTTTGCATTATATTTATTTTTTAAAGGATGCATGCTTGTTTTTGTCGTATTTGATTTAGTTTTGCCTTGAGGTGTGATAGTTGTCTCCCCCTATTGTTGGCGATAGCATAATAATTTAAATGAGCCTCTCGATTTCTTTCTTTTTTTGGGTGGCTGCTGAACAAAAAGGTGGCCAGGGTTGAGGTTAATATATCGCTGGCCTTCCTTTACTATGTAGAGATGGCTCTCCACCCCTGACCTTTTGTCTGTGATATAGCCATATATTTGCTGAAAAGGGACGGTAACTCCAAGTAACTAACTCACTGACAATCTCAATAAGGCATTGTTTGCATATTACAGAACGTTTTAGAAAGCAGAGCCATTATTTTTACCTGTTACTAGGTACGCAAGCCAACCTAGTTGTATCCGATGTGATGGGAAAGTTGCAGCAAGCTTTACCAGGCGAATCGTCATCCCGGTATTTGTATGTCTGCTACATTTTTACACGTTTTTAAAGAAGCATGCTGTGCTGCAGCAAATGATGTCAGTTAATGCAATGGATCATGGACGTAGTTTTCTAAGCACCATCTCGATCGCGTGTTTTAGATTTCTGGGACTATTTAAATAGCAAACTTTGAATTTGAAGTAATTATATATGGGGTAACAGTGACGTAACTTGGGCATTCATATCTATTCCAGCCATTCCAGCCGCCATGATGTAGGGTAATGAAATGTAAACATTTTGCAGTACTTACATTTGCACTGATCTGGCACTGGCACTAAGTTTTTCTTAAACCTACTGATTTATTTTTAATTAAATAACGTAGTAAATCTTCACCAGTTAACTTTGCATAGTCCAACATCATACACAGCAACATGGAGATTGTATCATGAACATCGATTACTGTGAGGTCACTTCACCGTGTATATTTTAATAATCACACGATACAAAGAACTAATGCTACCATTTATATAAAGCATAGTCGTAAAGCCTGTCATGCATTGTATACACTAGTAGAGTCAGAAAAGAAGTTTTTGAGTCGTGCCAGAAACTGTCAAAAGAACATATCAGATCACAAAGAATATTCACTAGCAAGTTCCAGGCCATCGGGCCATTGATGGACTTTGGTGCTGCAGCAAGACTGACATTATAGTAGTCCACATGCGACGTAACGAAGGTGTGAACTAACATAGCTGCTGACTAGGCATCGAGTGAATGTCGGACCCTTCTGAGCTGGTGGAGCCAGTAGATGCACATCGCAAGATGCTGGAAATGTGCTTGATTTTGTTAAAGCAAAGTTATACTGAGTTACTGATGCATGCTGTAGCTGGTGGCAGCTAGTGCATTTGGATTGCAGAGAAGTAATATAGTGTTAATGTTGATTAGAGTTCACAAATCGTTTACTGAAAAACTTAATTAGTAGATAGAACCTTAATTAATAGAGCAAACCCTACCATAAAGTGTTTGCATGAAAATATCCCGGGTAGAGAGATTAAATATGCCCACTAAAAGGAATATTTATTGAATAGGTAAGGAGGATTATGTATCGTTAGCTAATGCACACGCAACCGTTTTTATAGGAAATATACAGGTTAAATTCGCATTACGGAGTCGACGCCAGAGTTAAACTCAACAGTGTTAACTACAGATGCACCGATAATCGTATCGGCCGATTAGTATGCCGTTTACACAAAAAGGTAAAAAATGTAGGGTAGAGTTATCGCAGACCACACGTTCACCAGGCTACATCAGACACTGTTAACGACCGCAGGCTGTCAGAGTGGTTTGTAGCTTTATTCAGGGGTGAAATTTATATATGACATACGCCACATAAACCTACGTGATTTTCTGCACTCTGCAGTCCTCATGTAAGTAAGAGTCCTCAGATAATAATCTGAGCCTAAATAAATAACTAAAAATAAGACAGCAAAATAAGTTTTTTTGTAGTTAATCGGTATTTGGCCGATAATCGACCGATTGTTAGGTGCTGATTATTGGCCAACAGATAATCGTTGCATCTCTAGTGTTAACGTACACATCTGTGTACTATAAAAGATTGGCTGCTGCTGCTAAGCATGGTCTATGAATGTGATAGCGAAAACTTGTATTTTTTGTTTCTTTGGTTTAATTTCAGTAATATGATAGGCTTAATGGATGCCTATGTTTTGTTGTAGTTACTCCACACGTGATGCTAACGCTGATCTTACATGCACGTCTCGTGATTGTTCACTACCCTCTCAGGATGTTCATAGTTTTGAAGTCGAAGAACAGACAAGGAAAGGCAGCGTTCATTGTTCTGCGTCAAACAAACCAAGCCGAGAACGAGGACTTACCCTGGAGTCAGTGCTTGGGATGAGCCAGCATATATTTGGCCTGATGAAAGACCGCGTGAAGGATCGTAAGGCTACTGAAGGATGCACCGCAAGTCACCCCAACATTCATTCGCCTTCACAACAGCAAGACTCGGACTTTCGGTACAAACGGGATGCAGCCGAGCATTTGACTCCAGATGCCACAACTGTTGGCAGCTCTGACTACACACTGGGTACTATGCAGCATCCATCGTCATTGAGTTTCCTTCAGTTTGATCATTCGCAGGCTAGTAACGTCGATCGAGACGAACGTCAGCATTTTCCTCGGAATGTGGCTGAAGGGACGATTCCAGATGCCAGCAAGTTTGTTTACAGTCATCTGCCGATGTCTAATGAACCTCAGGGCCACCGCTCGTATCAGTTACAGGCTGCTGCTGATACTAATGCCCTCACCGCTGAAGTGTTGTTACCACATGAAGTTCAGTGGCTAGACAGTTGGGCCCATGGCTCAGAACCGGCAGATGTTGACCTGAGGAACTACAGAAGACAGTGTTAGTGTGTCGTTATCATGAGATATTCAACTATTTATTATTCTGTGCAAATTGTTAAACTCTACGGATAGCATAAAATTGTACGGAGGGCATGTCAGAACTTTATGGTGGTAGAAAGCATGATGTTAAAAAGTATTTGTAATGAATTTTTTTCATCAGCTACAGTTGAATATATGAGATGTGGTAACTATGATTTATATTAGAATAGATCCATTCCATTTCCGGATCGTGTTGAAAGAGGTGACGAAACTGAGGTTAGTGGTTTAGTTAGAATGTAGTAGCCTTCACGGCTTAGGTCCTTCTGCCTGCAAACCTCACTCCAGTAATCTCAGTCCTAATCTGACCAGGCGTTGGGAATTAAACCTAACTTTTGGTAGAACATATGACTGGTTAAACGAAAACTGAAAGTAATGGTATTTGTTGTTTGGGTTCTGGATGTTTTTAATTTTATAGCGAAGCAGTTGGCTGGTACAACCCTTCCTAGGAGACATCGAAGACATAATTTGACGGTTTTTTGTTGTGATAAAATTCCATCGATTATTGCGTGTAATTATTAATCTTTACTTTGTTATGCATTTATCTCAAAATGCTGATGACACTAATCTGAGTGTGTGCTCGGAATCTTTATGGCATGAAATGTGAGTGCGTGCCACGGATGTGTGCACGAGACCCAACGGTCGAGAATTTGGGCCCCGAGACGAGACCGGGACCTTTATCCCAAGACCGAGACGAGATGTTCTTGTTGTTGAGACGAGACTGTTGTAACCTTGGTCAAGGTTAATGACGGATTGGTGTCAGCGTTGGTCGGTTTTCACTGTTTGATATCTAAGTCAGTTTTTTAAGTCGGTTTAGCATTCGGTATCGGTGTTTCAAAATATTGCGATATACTGTAGGTTCGATTTTTCGCGAGATGTAGCTGTTCCGATGCAGCATTTCAGTAAACTAAAATGCAGGCGAACTAAAATGCAGGCAAAATTCTGACATGTGCACAAGACCCAAAGGTCTGAGACTGAGACCTAGGGCTCCAAGACCGAGATGAGACAGAGACGTTTACCTGTCTGAACGATTATTATTATTTATGGGTCTCGAGATGGTCTCGAGACAAAGACGTCGAGACCGACTCCACATTCATGGTGCATGCTGATGTTGACATACTCAGCTGTAGATCAGTGAGTGTTGTGATTATGTTACATACAACTAAATCCTGTACTGGGTATGCACGAACGCAAATTGTATTCGTGCATACATGATTTAGTTGTACACTACAAAATAAACTGACTGAGAATAACACCAAATTTCCTCACACCATGACAAGTATGCACATAAATTGTTGTTATACTTAAACGTTAACAATTAAAAAGTGCTATTAGTAAACCATGAAGTTGTTTGGTACATACTGTAAAACCCGGTAATTTGGCTTCCCTAAAAGTTGGAGACCTCACATGCAAAATTATTTTGGCGCCTTTAATTTTGGCGAATTTAAACCACACACTTCCAACACGATGTACTATACCAATAAAAGTTCGTATAGCGTCAATTTTGTGCCCTTTGATTTGGCAGTTTTGTTTATCTCAGGAAATTCGCAAAGTAACTGGCACGCGAACGTCAGCAGTGCAGCACACCGTACGACAGTTGATGTCAGCAGATGCTGTGGACTGAAAAGTTGAAAATACATGCTACTAGATTGCTGTATTGTGTAGAATGCCCACAATAGAGTATTCGGCTCGAAGTGGTCCGCTATCTGTGCACAAGCTGTTTACTTCCTGCATTCAACGATGCCTCAATGTCTGACTAACGTGCCTGCGACATATGCAAAACGCATCCAACTATTATTATTTTGCAAGCTCTTCATGTGCTCTTGCAAGTCGCCACAAAATTCAGCCAGTTGACAGCATTTTCAGCATCATGTAGAATCACTGGCGGATCCAGGGGGCGGGTGGGGCCATGCCCCCCTCGCC
>Ga0209780_1001664_pt1 | contig 14975 bp, 11 predicted proteins | sample WorMetexBAHAMAS2_FD_187384 | JGI IMG/M metagenome (GOLD analysis project Ga0209780, IMG submission 187384) | Marine gutless worms symbiont microbial communities from Max Planck institute for Marine Microbiology, Germany - Inanidrilus exumae... | ecosystem: Host-associated > Annelida > Digestive... | reverse complement strand
CCAGTAAGTAAAAACTTAAGTCAGTAAACAAGCTGAACGTGAAAACGCGTCACTGAAATCAACAGGCCTGTGTAGCTGTCCGAAGGGACTGAGTGTCACAATTACAACAGCAATACAGCCTTACGGAATTTGGACATTGCCACGGCATTTCCGTGTTTACGCAAAATTCCGTGAAATTCCGCGAAAACACGGAAATTTTGTGGCAACGGCCAAATTCCGCGGCTCGGCTCGAAATTCCGCGGCTCGCGGAAAACTGTGGGCCCTAGTGATTAAGAAGAGGATAGATTCAGGTGTTTTGGACTTGGAGTTAAAGATGATAGTTATTGGATCAAACATTATACATTTGGTGAACGATGACAGAGGCAGATGGTGTTAAAGAGAGAAATATTGGAGAAAACACTTGGATGGTGTTAAGGATGCACATGTCTGAAACAGATGGAGAAGGAAAATCCATGAGTAGCCGGCTTGTTTCGTCTGCATAATGAACTTTATTGGAAATAGTATAGATGCAGTGATAACTGGTCTGACAGGGTGTCTACAACTCCTGGAAATCCCGGAAATCCACTGGAATTGATATCCCTCCATGAAATACTGGAAATCTTCTGCAGTGGTTCTGTGGGAAATTTTTTGCTAGGGTAATGAAGCATCAGCAAGGGAATCTAGTAAAAAATTTCGCTCCACTCCAGTTACTTGGAAACTGGCTATCGCACTTTAACTTGGAAATGACCTTATGTCACGTTTGAGTATTGGTCAGAGCTCATTGTCATATGCTGCGTTAGATTTAATTAATACGTTCCTTGTATATTGTTTGTTGTGTAATAAACAGCAAGCCATAGCAATGTAAAGATATGCTGGAATTATGTTAAAATGTGTCCTGGAAATTAACAGGATATTTGGTTGGTTGGAATTGTAGACAGACACCATTTCTTATCATTCATTTCGGGATTTGTTGTGCATAGTGTTAAAACGACGATTGAACTTGTGGGTTCGTGTTGCACATTGGTGACAGAGAAGTTACTTGAAGCAGCATTTATAATTCCCGAACAAGTCTGTGAAATGCTCTACAGTATGTATTGTGTGTCAAATTAAGGAGCTGCCTTTTCCATTTAGTTGTAAATTACAACCAGTTTTTAACACTTTATTTGGAAGAAATTATTAATTTACTTACAAGGCAGTAGTTGTTACGTCTGCTTTGCATTGCACCAAATTCCCGGGGACAGAAAATGGAAGAGGAGAGGAAAATGGGAGGGTGAAAAAAGGATGGATAAATTTGAGGAAAAGAGAGTAGGGGAGTTTATTATTAATTTTGAAGACTGATGTGTGGTGGGGTACTTCTGATCACCAGATGGCACCAACGAAAGCCTTTCTCAATAGGAGAGCGTTTGTGATCAGTGTTTAATGTCCCACTTGATTGGTAACTAGACATCTGGCCTCGAGGCCAAAATTTTGACCTCAGCCTTGTCACCATGGCCTCAGCCTTAGGACATTTGGTCTTGGCCTCGAATTTGGTGTCCTTTAATTATAGGACTCTGTGCCATGGTTATTATACTGTAGTGAAGGAACAAAATTCTTGTGAGTCCTAGACAGTTCCTTGCCAACAAGACAGCAACTCTGAAGCTACTTCCAAGCCACCTAAGAGACAACATTGCTTAGTCATTAACAGCTGGTATTCCAGAATTTCAAGGCTCTGATAAATGAACAAAACAACTCTCATCAACTCTTGCGGTTTTGACCAAACATCAGACCAAATCATCCCAGCTTGCGTAACTATAGTGTGATTTCTGATTGCAGCAGCCTTCATGTGACTGTTTCTTCTCTGTAACTGTGAGTTCTGTTCCAGTGGAGAGAGTCTTTCTCACAGTAGATTCACTGCGATATCACTTCGAGCACATACGTCCCACATTGTCTCTAGTCTGGTTTTATGACAATGCAATTATAACATTTAAGTAATGAACTGGCCTAAATTTAATTAGGTCTTTCTGATCGAGATTCGTCCCACATAACTGGCGTGTTTGATGAAGTGACTGCAATGATACATGATGCAATACAGTATGATATGGTATGGGATGTTTAATGTGATTTAAAAGCTGACAGCCAGCTTAATTTACAATATGGAACCAGAAACAGAACAAAATAAGGAAAAGAACAAGAAAACAAAAACCGATATGGCTTAGAAGAGGTTTGAGATTGGGTTTGACCTTGGCCTCGAACATTTGGCCTCATTTAACATCTCTGCATGTAACAGGTCATTTAAAAGACAAGTCTTTACAGGCAATCAATTAGTGGTTTTGATAACCATCCTGAGTCAGGTTAAACAGTTGATGGCAATCAGCTTGTTTTACTTTGTTATTTTGGCAGCCAGTCTATAGTTCTTGCTTTGTTCTTTTTCTATTTTTGCAATATGACACTAAAACTGTTCTAATGTTAGGTGAAATTGTTATTACCATGGTTTGTTTTGTATGCATTTTAAGCATGCTTCATTGGTGTATCACATATTTAATCTATGTATTTTCAATACATATTGGTTTTCCTGTGTATCATTTTAACGCAGTTTATGTTAACTTCGTTTTTTTGTTTTTATTTTGCTGGTTTGTGTGTTGGAACCAGGCACTATCATACTGGACACTGTTTGCTTGTCAGAGTCTGCTGGTCGCAAAACGCCTAAAGATGAAGCCATTATTGCCAAACTGCAGGCATTGCAACCTTCATTAGATCGACACAGAATATTCAGTGAACTCTTGGCCATTAAGCACAATGATACTGCAAGTAATGTCAAGCGCCATTCTTTTTTCTGCATTTTCTACTTCCGTTTACTGTACTTTATAGTCTTATGAGTATTCTACCTATGTATTGATGTAAATGTAAACTATTTTGTTGTCACTTCGTGAACTGCAATTTTTGCCATCAGTGATCTATATGTAGTCGATGCTTATCTGATCTTCTGCAGGATTACATTAAAACATCTGGTAGTGACTAGCATAATAATTACTATGTGGATGAGATGCTGCCAAAATTTGGTACTTTTATACTTAGAATATTGATAGTCAAGCCACACCTTGCATATTCAGTGAGTTGAGTGGGACATGTATGTTGCAGATTCAGCTGTTTTTTTGTAGATCTCACAACACTCGAGCTGTTGCGACGAGATGTGAAAGTCGTCAGTAATGGTACATTTGCCATTGCTGTGTCAGCTGTTGTCACTGAAATGCAGGTATGGTGCGTTAGTTTGGCAAAATTGTGTGGAAGTACATACGAGCTGTTGTCATTTGTGGTAGCATTGCTACAGTCTGAAAGTTTTTTCAGTAGTAAATTGAAATTCATAGTCTAGATCAATTTAGCATTGCATTGCTACCCATCATAGTTGTAACATTTTTTCAGTATTACATACCAATTGAATGACTTATTGATTGAATGAAGCCAATGAATTGTGGCTGCAACGAACTTTATTTTCGTGACTTTTAAGTTGTCCAGCATCCTTGACATATGTATTATGTAGCATGAACTTGTGCATTTTGGGATGAAGTTTATATTTTATCTCTGTCGTCTAGTACCGGTAATATATTTTCATACACATTAGTCGACAATACGTGAATTAAAGCTAAACTGTGTAAATACCTGCTGGTAGCATGTGATTGAAATATAGCAGATGACAACTGGCAAGGTAGGCCTATTTGGCATAGGACGTTAAAGTTAAAAGTACTCCCATAGTCCCAGTGTGTGCCGGTGCTGATCCAGTTTTCCAGACAGACAACGTGCAGGCAACGTTAACGAGTCATAAAACCAGCAGTAGGCTGCCACTAATTTCTGCCAGGCATGTGGTTACCTTCCCATGCTTCAGAGCGTCACTGCCCTTGGCTGGTATCAATAATGCTGCTGCTCGATAACTGAGCCTTGTGTGTGAATGACTTGTAAAGGGTAACTGCGTGACCGTGGAACGACGGGAAATCGAACCAGTGAGTGACCTCTAGATCACTAGTCCAGTGGCAGTGCCCTGCAGTGCCTATTGCGCCACCATGCCACACCACATTTGCAATGCACATTACAAGTGCAATAAGGCAGTATTTGAACTGTCGTGAATTGTGGTTGTGATGGAACGTGAACAAGAGTTACTGTAGTTGTCGTCGTCGTGGAGCAGAACCGCAGTAAATAGTGATTCATTCTAGTTTTAACTGCTAAGATGCTAACAGGATGTTACTCAAACAAACAGCTTGTTATCGTATGTAATCTTGATGTTTTGCAGACTTTTTTATGTCGCAAGGATCTAGCGTCAGATTTGAAGACGTTTGCAAGTGAAAAATCAGCAATGGCCCTGTTGCTTATGTTCCTACACACGGTTCCAAACACTGATAACATAGTTCGAGAACTTGTAGTATATTCAACTCATCACAATCTCCATCAGCAGGTCAGTTGTTGTATTTCCTCTGAACAACATATTTGTTATGAGACCTGTTTGATGTTTGTTAAATTTTAATGGTACTGCATTGTTTGATAGTTGTAAATCTTAACCAGCATAGGAATGTATATATATGCATTGAAATTGCCACTGAACACTTTTGACATTACATCTATGGATGTACCTGCCTGTATTTTTGCTCCGTTTTTATTGCCGTTTTCCAAGTGAACCTGAATTAGCTGGTTCTGCTTCAGTTTTCTTCCTCCCTTTTGTTCCAGAACATCTTTGGGTATAAATGTCACATTTTTTCACGGGCCGGATGTCCTTCAATGAAAGTAAGCCAACTCATAGTGCCAAAGCACTGGAGACCATAAAGCACTGACCCCAGTCATCGGCCTGACGTCCTTTGTTCATTTGCCACCAGATTCCTGACGGAAGGGGCATTGCTGGTCTCCGTTGCCAGTAACACCTGTTTATTGCATTTTACATTAGATCAACTTCTTTCCGTGTATGCTTTGCCACTGTTTCTACACTTATTAGTAAGCGTAGACATAAATGTGGTATTATGAACATAGGCTTAAGTAGCCTGTGAGTGTGTACATCTTGTGCAAAATGACTGAGTGCATGTTTACAAATCCTTGTTAAACTCAGCAAATCCCTATTCCGTGCTATTCCATTTAATTTTGCATGGTAATAAAAACATGCTGGCAATAACTTAAGGACTTGCAATGCTGTGAAATTTTTGTTGCCTACTTTTGCACCTGCTTCATGTCGTTAGGTAAAATAGAATTTCGTGGATTTTCCACAGCAATTTAGCATATTCTTAATGACACTTAACAAACAGAGTATAGAAAGTGATGTAATCATAGGTATTTTGTGCAGTTTGTTCTGGGTAGAGCCACCCAGCTTTGTTTATTTTCTGTGTGATGTACTCTTGACATTTTAATTGCAACCAGTAAATGAGTAGTTATTTCTATTCCTTCGTTAATGTTGTTCTGTCAAGTACAGATCCTTCCATAGTGCCTACCACATATATCATGTCTCTTACTGTGAACATCAAGTATTAATGTCCATTCAAGAAGTCCATTTAAAATGTCTGCAGCAGCATCTGACTTGTTTAAATTTTCACCATCAGCAAAAAAAGAGAAAAATTCAGTATATTTATTGCAAATATCTGGTAAATCATTTGTAAGTAATCACATATTAATAAAGATTGAAGGACACTGCCTTGCAGGCTTTGCATGCCTTTTACTACGGAATGAATATTGTTATTGAATTTCGCCCATTGTCTTTTGATGATTAAAATATTCTTTAATCCAAAAGAACAATTCAGCATTCACACCACACATGGTCTGCAGCTTGCGTTTGGGTGACGTGGATGTTCAAATGCCTTAGCAGTTCGTGTATGAGCATGTATAACGTCTAGTTCAATACTAGACGTTATACATGCTCATACACGAACTGCTAAGGCATTGAAGGACACCTTACACCTTATAGAACTTAACCTTCATATTTAAGAGATGTAGCATCCATAATGCTGTTGACTCACTCTTTATAAAACTAAACTGCATTATGCTGAATCAATATTTCTTTGTAAAATGGTCAGCAATAAGTTATTCAGTAACTTCATAAACCACACCTGTGACACAAGTCGATAGTTGGAGCCATGTTGCATAAGTGAAACTATTCCAACTCAAACTATTGCAATTAAAACACATGCTTGAGTGTTTAAACAGTTGCAGATATAATATTTGCTAGTGCATAATTTGGAGTTCCAGCAGTAAAGTGCACAGTTTGGTATACTGTTGCATTGTGGTAGATATGCCAAGTACTTTGCGATTCCAAGGATCCACCTTTGTCATTGAAAGTTGTGGGGTCATCTGGACTGAAGGAACATCTGACAGCGTTCAATCAAGAAAATGTTAAAGCTTCAAGAAAGGCTGTGTTGCCAATTATTCAAAATAATTTGGAAAAACTACAGAAGTTTGCAGAATAAGAACATAAGTTTGTTAGTTCTAATTAGTGTAATGTGATATGCTGTATGTGATACACCACTGTGTTGAACATGCTTTTGTGCTGTTGGTTTGGGCATACAACAATTTACTACCGGAATGACCGTTAAAATGTAATAATAGGTTGTTTGATAAACCTTTGGTTTTGACACTAATTAATACTTATTTTATTTAACTAATTTACACTGTTGTACAGTTTGCTCAGCCATATTTTGCCAAACAGTTCTCAGAGATATTGCATGACATTAAACACTGGTAGCTTATAGGGCATGTAAATCATTTTATGTAATATCTATGGCATGCCCACTTTTGTCAACTCCCAGTCTCCCAGTAACAAATGTTGTAGGCAATTCTGCTTACTTTATCAGTAAAAATGTTAATTATTTAGTAATAATTCTTTACTATTATTAGTTATAATTTAAAATAATTTAAATTTACATTATTTTATTCTATTGTTATATTTCATGTATCTAAACTGTACCTAATTTATAACACATTTTCAAGGAAATCTCTAATCAGGACAGACATACAGATTGTGTCCACGAGTGACCAACAGGGATTTAAGCTGAATTTAGTTGTATTATTTTATTACACTGTGAAATCAATTATACTTTGCTCTTTTATATGTCAGAAACTGATAAAGCTTGCATATTTCGCATGAACTTCTGTGGTTACAACCAAAAAATTACCATTTTGCTTATCTTATCCACAGATAATGCATCTGTCAAACTCCCCAGAAGTTAAAGGATCCAAGATAAGCAATCCTTTGTTTACTTAAACGCTCTACTGTGTGTATTGCACAATGTTTACTTGTTGAGAACATGTGACATGTCAGTTTAGCTGGGTTCTTTTTGTCAATCGGAAATAATAACAGTTAACTTATATAGCACATTTTTGTGAAACACCTTAAATGCACTAGGTGTGCTGATACAAAGAGAAAAAGGTCTTAAGATGGCATTTAAAGGTTGACAGAGGAATATTAATGTTTTTCAAATCATTGGATAGTGAGTTCCGTATCGTAGGCGAATGCCTGGGGCTAGGCGAACGCCTGAGCCCCATACATGGACAAGTGGACAAGTTGATACGGGGAAAGTTCACATCATCTTGTGTAAGTTGACATCACATACAACACAATGATATACTAAACAACAATGCCACAGCCTACAGCACCTCATTACAAAATAATGTACATAACAACTGTGTGCTGTAGTACTTGGCACACTAGTGATCTGTACTCCTAGCAACAGTTCAACATCTGGAAAATGGTTCAATTTATTTGTCCACAGGAAGAACAAATGTTTTATTTCCAGTCTTGAGCTTCACTTCATTCACAGATATGAAAGACACTTCCAAGTTTTCGTCAAAATATCTCTCAACGATTTCCTACAAGTAAAAAAGTAAAAATTAAAACAAAATACAACTAAACTATCTAATTAAAATACCAAGTAGATAACGTTTACAAGACAACGGTGTAATTTGCTAATGATCAAACGAAATGTAGAATTTGATATTAAATATGCAGCTTAACTCACAACAGACAGCACTCAGCAGAGCACATACCTCTGCCACACCACACTGAAATCGGCACAGTGTCACTAATGCATCCGTGTGCAGTTACAGGCAACAATGGACATCTTGCTGAGGTAGAGGGGGGAAGTCGGAGATATGGAGGATGTGACTTCAGAAGCAGGGAGGGAGAGGGGGAAAACGACAGAACAGCATGGATGAATACTGCTCACACAACTGTATGTAGAGTAGACATTTAGGACACTGGGTGAACCAAGACTTCACAGCTCACATGAAAAATGTTAATGAAAATAAACAAAATTTTATAATTTGCGTAAACTATAACAAACATATTGTTACTGTCACTGATGACATAATGAGGTTGTTGTATAAACATTTTGGCATTTATATATTTTAAAGTCATATCTGTTTGTTGTCTGGTGCATTATAAGAATTTTTATGCCTTCGAACACCCGACAGTGTCGGCCATTGACACCCGACAATGTCAGCGAAGGCATTATGTTTTTGGGCTGACCCATTGGAACGTCCATTCGGACAGATCTTGTTACCACTACATCTCATGAACGGCTTGAGCAATTCTGATAAAACTTACAGTGAATATCCAATAGCCCCACGTGATGACCTGGTTAGCAGGGATGAGCACGAGACGTTAAAGCCCGAGACCGAGACCTTGACCTGCCACGACCGAGACGTTAAAATTTCGAGACGAGACCGAGACGTTTGTAGGTCACGATATGTCACCGAGACGTTCAAATAGGCCTCGGCCTACACGTTATAATGATTGCAGTAACCATGACGTCACTTCATCAAGTTGAAACTTCCGTCAGTAAGTAATACATTAACCTGTTCCCTATTCGTGTTAACACTGCCATAGTAGTGACTGCTGATTTGGCTCATTTTATTAATGTGTCTTACAAAATTTGGGCAAAAAGCTTATAAAATTCGGGCAAAATAACGTCTTGGGCATGAAATGCAAATAGCCGAGACCAGACCGAGATGTCAGCCTCCCGAGACGTAGTAATTTTTTGTCGAGACGAGACCGCGACAACCAGCAGCAGGGATGTGGTCTCGGTCTCGACGTCTTGGTCTCGAGGACGACGCACCGTCGCGGTCTCGTCTCGAGACCAAGACGTCGAGACCGAGACCACATCCCTGCTGGTTAGATTTTGGAGGTCAAAGGTTAAGGTCACAGCAGGCCGTCGAGGTGGCGAATGCATCCACGTCGATGCTGGGATGTCAAAGTCCATCTTCCAGTTCATGAACATGAAACAAAATATTAGTTATTGTGATGTCATGTGGGATGTGATGCTCTGTTTGCTGATAAAAATGCATATGAAATGTGTTAAGAAATTCACACTGACAAACAATGAAGCACGCCAGGTTGAACAATAAGAAAAACTACTTAGCAGTTTAAAGAATGGTGCTAGAAGCAAAATCACACGTTTAAGCTGCAAAAATCATTTAGTGACTTAATGCATGGAGTATCATTGTGAACTGCTACTATAAATTAACAAGAAGGGTTAAACACAGATGTTCTCAAAAAAGTTAACTGTGCTAGCCCACACAACACTAGAGTTTGCTTTTGCAAAGTTAAATTTACTCAAACTGTGTGCTGTACTCTGTAGTGTGTACTTCAGAGTTATATGTACGTCAACTTGAATATTTTACTTGGGCAGTAGTGATAATGGCCTGGAGCAAGTCCATGCACAAGATGATGACGACTTCTTATTACGTTGCATCGAACGTGAAGTCAACTGTAAATAGACGTCTAATTAATAAGTGCCGCATTTTGACAGCATTAGAGTTAGAACCCTGCCTATTTACAAGTAGTTTATATTGGCTATTATACATACCTTATTCATTAATGATACTCCATGCACATTAGTCGCGAAGAGTCGACCATCAGTCCCCGTACGGGGCTAATTTTTATTTTCTTGTATTTGACTTTATCAGGTGTAACATATTGTCTCTAATTAAGGAGAAAGCTTAAATTACTACAGTCACTACGGTTTACATGGGCAATCTGTACCATCTTAGCAAATTTCGTGACGACTGGTCAAACCGTTGATAAGATATGGTAGTTTTATGGTTTTTACCACGTGACGCTATGCTAGCGCGGTACTTGTCGTCATCGTGTCTGTCCGTCCGTCCATCTGTCTGTCACAAGTTGGTGTCCTACTAAGATGGCTAAACCTAGGATCATGCAAACAACACCGCATGATAGCCCAGGGACTAGTTTTCTGATGCCAAAAATCTAGGCGAAATTCCAACGGGGTCACGCCACCCCCAATGGGGGCGCCAAACAAAGGTGGGGTAGGTTCAAACGTCGATTTTCAATCATATCTCTTGAATGGCTGATCGTCTCAGGGGCTGTCAACTTAGTTCGCCGTTGAGTGTCATAAACTTCTGATGATCATCGGATAACTGTTGATCACACCCACCAGCATCCAAATTGGTTCAGATTGTGGAGGAATGGAGGCGCGAAATTTGGCCCCTCCCATTGACTTTAGCATTGGCTTCTAACATTGCGTATTGCACTACTGCGTATCTGTATGATAGATGTTAGATGCACACTTGCAACTCAGATAAAAGATGCTCGTCCAAGAGATGCCGTACGTCGCCAAGGCACCAGGCAAGACTGACATGAAAAGACGGATTCTGCACAACAATATGCTCATTAGTTACTAGCTAAGCAGTGAACTTCACTCAAATAACCCTGTTGCTAATATTATCATTATGAACTCATCAGTACAGTTTGGCGCCAAAAAAACTGTGCCATTGGACACTGCAAGTTGAAAAAGTGCCATAAATTTCATAAGATAGCGTAGCAAAATGTTTAGGCTGTGACAGTACCTTTAATTATGACTTATTTACCAAAGAGTTTACCACAGAGTATCACACAATAAAAGAATTTGGAAAATTTGTTGGTATTTGACACAGTAGGCAGATTTGACTTATGGTGACCAACTGGTGGATATTTTTCACATCACTCCGTATAAAAATAAGCAAGAACTGCAGTCTCAACAACAGCTGTACCAGATATTAGCAGACCTCAATAAGGATAATTACAAAATATTGGTGCACGTTGATCTGATGTTTGTTGTAAACGGAAATAACCACAAACCATCACGCTTATGAGAACTGTGTACTAAGTGGGAAAGGATATTCATAAAAATTGACAAGTACAGGACCTGGCCAACAAAGGATGAGCATGAGGTAGTTCGGCAGTACTAGGGTTCGTACAGACATTAAAATGCTTTTTTTCCAGGACTTGCAAAGACCAAATTCCAGGGTTTTTTTTCAGGACTCAAAAATCCTTTTTTCCAAGACTTTCCAGGACATGTTCCATTCACAAACGTGGGTTGCATGAGGCCGAAAAAGTGCATATACAAAATCAGTTATCAGTGTATCTGCATTACAGTAAAGAAACGGAAATGCAATACCTGCAGTTATATTACTGTACTCCAATGAATCCAGATTAGTCCAAGAGGTGGAAATGTATCATATGTAATTGCTTATTGCTTAGCGACTACTCAAACCAGAACTAACAATTCCAGAACTGCTGGTTTACAATTCCAGGACTTTCCAGGATTTTCCAAGACCTATGCCTTTTTCCAGGACTTTCCAGAGCCTGGAATTCTGAACAATAAAATTCCAAGACTTTCCAGGATCTTTACGAACCCTGCAGTACTGAAATGTACATGATCAGATGGACACGTGGGTTACGTAGACAGAAAGATAACTAACTGAGTTAAGGTTTTACATCCCACCCGACACAGAATAGGTCATTTCGGAGACGTTCTTCTCAGCCAATCTCTTGGCTTAGTACTGAAAAAAACAAAATCATACAACAAAAGCAAACATGCATCCGCAACAAAATATACCACAACATAAAATGAACCAAAAAAACTTAAAGCCAGGTTTGGTCACCTCCTATGACCTCAGGCGTGGAAACAGAATGGGCCCATTCTGTAAGAATATTCTGGAAGATAAGTCAGGAAGTAATAAGTAAGGAAGGAAGTATAAGGAAGACGAAAGGAAAGAAGAAAGGAAGGAAAGAAAGTAAGTAAACAAACATACAAACAAACACAATCTGATCGCATTACCACCCCAACTAAATCAAACACAACAAAAGCAAACATGCATCAATGACTAAATATACTACAACATAAGATTAACACAAAAAAACTAATGCCAGGTTTGGTCGCCTCCTGCGACCTCCGGCCTGGAAACAGAACGAGTATTCCGGAAGAAGTAGATATGTCAGTTAGTGAATAAGTAAGGCAGAAAGTATAAGGAATTATGGAAGGAAGAAAGTAAGGAAGGAAGTTAACAAACATTGTGATACAAACATCAACCAGCATACATTACATAACCTGTAGAAATTCGCATACCTCATAGTATAGTGGCAGGTTATATTCGGCTAGACAACTGTCTATGGCTTTTACAAGAGTTTCCAGGAGGCCGCCTGATGATTCAGCAGTCAAACCTATGAATGTTCTACAAAAAAGCAAAACATACACATATTCTGATTAAGTACTGGCAAGATTGCTCTCATGGCAAATTTCTGATTTCATTTGCACAAGAATCAATTTTTGTTTTGTTTTTCAACCATCAGGAGAAAATCTGCAGTTGCACATACGCTGCAAGTTATTTATATCCAGCTAGCAGACTAATGAAATTGTTTACTCACTGGCTGAAAAGCTAAAAATTATGCTCAGAAAGTATTCATTTTTAATTTATCTTAATTTGTGCATACTTCGTCTTTACGTGTTTAATTTTCGATGGAAGTCGAATGGAGAAGTGACAGTGAATTCACCAACGGCCAAAAACTGCAATGGGTATAAAATAATGGAAAATGGCCATATGGTGTTTGTGGTAGAGGTGTTGGTAGAAACTCGGTACAGTGTGCTCACTGTCAGACATGGGTGAACAAGAAGTGTACTGGTACAAAGGGTAGCATTATCAAAGTGAGGAAGTCTGCTGCATGTACATGCTGCACTGCACAGATCAACCAGCTAGTATGGACAGAACCGATGTGGATATTGGTGACAGTGCATGTATGAAGTTAGTGGGTAAGTTATATTACTAACACGATGAGCATAGACTGAGATTCTGATGCAGCCGTGGATGCTAGAGTATGAATGGGATGGAATAAATTTAGGACTAGGAATAGATGATATAATTATTAATTACAATGGGTCTGTGAACTAGGTTGAGATGGTATAGGCATGTTTCAAGAAAGGACAAGAATGACTGGGTGAAAAAATGTGTGAATTACAAAGTGGAACATGTAAGATGTAGAGGCAGGCCAAAGAAAACCTGGAGAAAGTTTGCAGAAAACGACCATCAAATCAGACAAATATGCAAGAAATATACCAAATAATGGACTATAATAAATGGAGAAAGTTAATTAAGCTAATGTATGATACCCACGGTGACGAAGATAGGGAGTGACTGCTTTTTTTCTGGTACCGGCTCACCCTGTATAAAGGACCATTAAATGGGCTGTTGTTTCATGTTGTGATGTTAAACGTGATGCCAAAAATACTCTCAAGATTTTGCAGCATAGTCACATTTAATTTATAACTCATATTTTACAGATTACTTTCACCACTGTGTGTGGTCGGTGTGTGTGGTGGAAAAACCCGTAATAAAGAAAGAGAAAGTTGTAGCGAAAGTTGGCACAGTTGGAGTGGAATATTGGCATTTTGTGACGGCTCAAGCCTGAAGAGGAGTACATCGCAGAACTTATGGAGTTGTTTAAAAAAGCATTTGCAGGAATACAGGACAAGCTGGTGGATGAGATTGCAGTAGAAAGTGGCTTGTGGATCAAACTAGAGGCTAAGAAAGTTCTTAGTGGCCGGCAGATGACGTGTCAAATGAAGCAACCAAAAGACACACAGATTGAAAAGCTGGTGGAATTGCTTCAAAGGAGAGATGATTGTCTTTTTGATCCATTTTGTGAGGCACTTATAGAATCAGAAAATGGAGGAGTTGTTGAACGATATCTCCAGACTTACCGTCATATAAGCATAAACCAGCGCTGGTAACCGGGCAGCAGCAGGTTTTAAAACAGCTGGAGTGAAACGTTGAGCAAATGCCGATAACTGTAACTCTGCGTCAACAACAGCGGGTCACAGCACAGTTGCTAATGGCAATAAGAAAGCAAAGCTGTCATCCAAAGAACAGGATGATGATGATGATTATGATGATGATGAAGCTGATGTTCCTCTTCCTGATATCTTTGTAAAACCAACCACGGACGAATTTTATGAACAGCATAAAGCGAAGGCTTATCCAATGGATAAAAAACGTCAGGGTACTGCGTGCATCATCAACGTGTTGACATTCGAAAAAGACATCATGAAAAGTCGAACAGGCACCAACATGGATCGTGACCGACTGACACAGTTATTTGAACAGCTGCACTTTCGTGTCGTGGTGTTCAACGATGAAGATGGTCTCAGTGCCGCTGAGATGCTGGAGAAGATTAAGGAGACCGCTAAGGACGCAAAAGATGCACAATGCTTTGTGTTGTTCATACTCAGTCATGGTGGCGAAATCAACGATGCAGAAGTGGTGTTTGGCAGGTATGGAAAACCCGTCACCAAGAAAGCAATCATCAGAGCATGGTATTTGTCGGACGAAAATTATCCGATACTCCGCGGAGTTGTGAGACTTGTGTTCTTTCAGTGCTGCAGAGGAAGCATCATTGGTATACGTGACGAGTTAGATGCGCCAGATGAACAAGATGGCTGCCAGCCAACAGAGGGTAATCTGTTGGTTGGTTTTCCATGTCGAGAAGGTTTTGCTTGCCTTCGAAATCCAGTCAGAGGTTCCAGATATGTGCAGACAATTGTGAAGGTTTTTATGGAGGAGGCACAAAATACCGACATCCAAACAATGCTTACTCACGTGAGCAATGCACAGAAAGAGCTGATGCAACCACAGAATGATATCCACCAGGATGCAGGCCATTTGTCTCACCTGCAGAAGGAATTTTTCTTCTTTCCAGGCATCCAACATATGTGAGAGGCCAC
>Ga0209780_1001662_pt1 | contig 14981 bp, 8 predicted proteins | sample WorMetexBAHAMAS2_FD_187384 | JGI IMG/M metagenome (GOLD analysis project Ga0209780, IMG submission 187384) | Marine gutless worms symbiont microbial communities from Max Planck institute for Marine Microbiology, Germany - Inanidrilus exumae... | ecosystem: Host-associated > Annelida > Digestive... | reverse complement strand
GTATTCACTTAATATTTTTAAGCAATACATGTACATCACAACATGAACAGAAAAGAGGATACGGTATTCTGTTACTATGCGCACAATTCAGTATGGACTTGTGAACTCGGCTATGGGGCAGATACCATGTTCCACAGAACGTATTTCTTGTTTAAGGTATTGTCTGGAAAACAAACAAACAGCATTAAAACCCTATCGTTGTGACTGCCATTGGATTTGGTAACTAGCTGCTGTAGTATAAAAAACCTGTGTAGAGATATGAACCTGCTCAGATATCTGCAACGGAGCGGCCTCGATACTGAATCCATGCTTTTCTGCCGACTCCTTTAACTGTACCGCTTCCAAATCATGCAGTGCTGCTCGCTTCTCTTCCTGTTATTGCACAAAATAAGTGCTAATTTATCATCTTTCATCATATTTATTGAAATATGACTGCAAGTGTTAGCCATGTACAGATCTCAAATCTATGTGATGTAACCTTGTAACAATTAGAGGTAGCAGTTTGGGCTTCTGACCAGGAGGGGGCTTATGTTCAACTACTCTGCACAGTTTTAGGTCAAGTCTTATGTGTGATCACAAGTATGTTTGTCCCAATGTGAAAATGTCACAGTAGGGTAAGTCTGAGTACCTATATTTCAACTTCTGTAGATATTTGGACTGTCACATGCAATGAATGATGTAGTGGTAGTCTACTGCTAACACGCTACATTATTTGTTCTTATATGTCCTTTAACAGACCATCACTGCAGCAAATCTAGCTCAGTATCACGAAGCACTATGTACATCTGTGGTTGTCGTTGCTGCTGCTATTACTACTGCTAATACCAGATGGGTGTATTGTGTGGAATGAACACGATACAGTATTTTGCTCAAAGGCTACATGTGCACAAGCTGTTTACTTCTTGCATTTGACGATGCCTACTGTCACGTGCCTGCGACTGAGTGATGTCAGCGTTATCTGCCCTGTTACTTATTTACAGTTTCCAATCCAGGCCTGCTTTTCTTCCATATCGGTCAGCCAGGTGGCACAGCGGCGTACTTGGTTTACCCAACATCGGACATCGGACGTTGCAGAAAATTTGGGTTGGTTTCTTGTATGATTTTGAATTGATTCAAATAGTAAAAATGGAAAATTGACATCCCGTAGAGGGATCATTTGGGAGTGAATTTCCGGCAATCTGTAATCATTGCGTAGTTATGTTGGCCTGAAGTCGCAAGACAATTTTCAAAATTCTGTTCTGAAAGTTTATCGTGACACCGATTGACATTTTGTTCAAATGCCATAAAATTTGGTGGACGGGAAATCAGTGAAATCGTGCGTTATTTAGTGGACATAAATATTCGCCTGCCTCTTAAACTGTCGCTACTGTGTAGATCACGCCCAAAATCTGCTACGGCCAGGCCCTAACAATGTACTCAGAGTGCTCCAGATTTAATCGAAATCAGTTCACTTTCGGCAGAGTTAGGGCCAAACACATGAACACTGCCAAGTTGCCCCGTAGAGTGAATCCAGTATTTGGCCGATGCTTAGCTTCCAGATGAATAACTATTACTCGCCAATTGGCAACATCACTGTTCTAGCATCTGGTTACCAACTTATTTGACCACAGGACAACTATGTGACATTACTAACTACATACAAACACTTCGTATTATAAAACAACAAAGCATATGGTGATTGAGAAAATCATGTATTAACTTTCCATTTCCACCGTAAACAACTCAGCATATTGGAGTAAGTCTTCTACGTCTCTAAAGATGACTGGTACTGGTGTACCAGCTTTCACTGCAGTGGTACACAGGTGTGTTCAACAGATAGCATCAATTGATTATCAGAAAGCCTTTATCAATAACTGGGGTGCCAACTAAGACAGGCTGTCCTGCATAATGGCTGTAAAATGGCTGCTGTTACTGTTCATCATTAAGAAATCGTCCACTCAGTACTTTGTACTCAGTACTTGGTGGCTGGGCAATGAACGTTTTGAAAATTCTGCCTCAGCAAACAGCTGAGATTCTTCCTCGATGATCTGGCCCCGTCTGAAGCGGCAGTGGAAAAGACAGCTGGTTATACAAAAACAAACAAAATCTACTCTCTGCAGAAAACAGTTAATCAAAATTCTCAAACCTGTATTTGTTCCAATTCCCTGAGTCGTACGTCTGCAGCCATCTGGTGGTCTTCTAACTGCTGCATATGCTTATTTTTGAGGCGTTTCTCAAGATTACCGATCCTCTCTTTTTCCTGAGCTTCAAACTTCAACCACAGCAAAACGTAAAAGAAATATTATTTGTTAATTTGGCAGAACTGCTTAAACTACAAACAAAATATATAACACTGTATAGTAGCAACTGGAAATGCTTTAACACACCATCATTGGTTGGTTGTGTAGCACAATAGTAGAACGTCGGTCTGTAACCGGCGAACTTTCTCTGTCCTACACTCAACCTGCAGCTAATGGGTAACCAGTTATGTGAATAAATCGTCCGCTTAAAGGTCAGCTAACTAGGCCAACTCAGCCTTATATCCTTTCAAGGTCGATAAATGAGCAGTGAGCATTAATCGAATGTGCACTACCTCGCTCAGGTGACGCCATCTGGTGAATGCTTACGGAATAAAGGCAGGATGGTTCATTCCATTTGTGGATAAACGTGTGGGTGGCAGATAAAACTGTGTGTCCTCTAACACGTGCCATTCCTGAGCGCATTAGAGGTGACTTACTATGATGCGCTATACAAATCGATGCTTACTTTACTTTACTTACTTACACCAAAAACAAGCACAGTGAATTAGTCTGAGATACACAAAATTAGCATATCCAAATTCTGTATTCCAGCTCAGCTCTATCCCCAGAACTGCCTCCATCACCTCCTCCTACCAGAACGTGATCCCTCTGTTTCTCTGTCAGATTGCGGCATCCTACAGATTACCCAAAATCGTATATACATGTATGTGATTGCATTTTGTGTTGTGACTCGTGGTTACAATACATCAATAAACGTACTTTCTTACTTACTCTTGGTGTTCAATGTTAAAGATGTTCATTTTACATGCATTTCTTGGGTCATATGGCTGTTCTTGAAACAAGACATGACTAAAAACATTGTAACGTGAAGTTATACAGACAGATACTCAACATCGACTAATGGAACTGCAGATGATACTGCCGTCTGGGCAGTCAGTCCTCAACTAATGATACGCCACAAACCCAGTGGTAGGCTACCATTAGTTTCTGCCAGACTCACTTTACCTTGCTCACAGTGGAGCATCACTGGACTTTGGCCACTATCATATTACACTGGTCTGTACGTGTGTGTAAACAAGTGCCCACAATCTGTACACAACAGCACAAGAACTGGAAATGGAACACATGAACTGCCAATCACGAGTCTGATGCCTCAGCCATCAATCCTCCATGCCGCATTAAGATAAATTAATGAGATTTAAAAAATAACAAATGAGTCCCAGAAATTACTGTCTTTGACTTTCAAGCGCCATCTGAAAACTAAACTCTTTAGGGATGCGTACAGTTTATCTGAATAACTATTAATTAGTTTCCAGACTATTTTTTTAATTTTTATCGTATGTTTTAATGTTTTATTCTGTTCAGCGCCGCTGTTCAGTTTTGTAAGCGGCGCTATACAAGTTTCATATTGTGATTGTGATTCTACTGTGTATTTACCGTCTGTTAATATAAAATATCTAATGACTACAGTCTCCTTCTATTAAGTTTTTAGGCCACACTGCATACATCAGATGTCGGACACAGCATGGTCAGTCTGTGTGTCTGTCTCTCTGTCTGTGTGTTGATCACATGGATGTGCCAACCCACTGAATCAATCGAGATGCCATTTGGGGGTTGACTAGGTGGGGGGCAAAGGAACCATACACTGGTATGACACAAGAATCAACATCCCCACGGCAAGGGGCAATTTTGGAGATGTCCTGCCCATTGAAAAGCACTGGGAGTCTCTGCTGCAGTGTATGGATAATTCAGTTGTCAATAACGGCAGGCACCAGAAGGGATCATTCAATCCTCAATAATGGCATGCCATGTGACGCAGCCTTTCGTCAAAATTCTTTAACCACGTGTTAGAACTACCACCAGCAGCAACTAACTACCTCTTTAATTCGTTCCAGTTCCTGCTCCGGAGTAAGATGATGATTGGAAGCAATGCGCTGACTCTTCTTGAACTGCAGCGTGCGCGTCCGCGTCTCTGACTTGAGGTTCTTATGCAGCTGGCGAGTTTCTGCCAGATGCCTTCTCTCCAAGTCTGCCTTCAGCTGATTGTTCCACTCCTGAACCTGAGTAACTTCCTACACGTTTAGTCAAAGAACACATCTTCATTCAAGTTCAAACAATGTTTGACTTGATATATTATGCACACTAACAGTACAAAAGAATCCAGAAACTGAATGTATATGTATACGCTTACCAGAAAAAAGTTTAGTACAACTCTATCTCTGAACTGCAGTTGCAAATAAAAATTAGCCCCATATGGGACTGGCGGTCGACTCCTACTTACTGCCAACTTCAAAGTCACGTGACACAAAAACTAGGACCAAAATCCGACCCGATAAGCTTTAGGTATTGTGGCCTAATTTAAGAATCCGTGGTCATTTGCCAGCCCCCATTATAAATGGGGAGGAGATAGCCTTTGAAAATGGTCGAATTTGCGACTTTCAAGGGCTCGTGATCTTGATCTTGACCTTGGATAGGGTCATGCTGCATACCGTCATCAACCTCTACCTACATACCAAATTTCATTGAAATCGAACCAACTTTTTGTGGATGGACGGATGGATGGGCGGACGCCGGACGGACATTTTACACACGTTATTAGGTCGATTCGGAGGAGTCGACCTAAAAATAACTCCTTACCAATTTAATCGTCGCATTCCCATCTGCCCCCATTTGTGGATCATTACATACTTTGGGAATCAATAACATACTGCACTTGCAACCTTGCTGTATTCACCCGAAAAATACAGTAAGGGTTAAAACAACATTTACTATTTTAGGCCACATTGCATGCATTGCATAGATGCGGCCTACTGCAACAGATGTCACATGTAGCATGGTCTGTCTGTCCGTCTGTTGGGCACAAGAATGAGAACAGCAAAAACAGCTGAAGCGGTCAATGCGTGGTTTGGGAGGCTGACTCATATAGGCCCAAGGTAAGGTGAAATGTCCGGGGGTTGTCCAGCCCATCTGAAAAGTACTGAGTCTTTTCTGCAGTGGATGCAGCAAAAGGGATCATTCAATCATCAATAACAATGTGGCTGTGACAGTGGCCGTTTGTCTCACGACGGTTCTATCTAGTGCTCCCTGTCAGACAACAGATATTAGCCATGGTCATCTGCAAGACGGCACTGATAGTAGCACACAAGTCTCATGGTTAATACACCTAGAATATCAAATGTGACCTCTGCAGCAGTTGTAACTTATCTCTGCATGCTGTCAGCCAGCAACTGGGACAGTACTGTAGGTGGACGTTCATGGTGAACTCTGGCCTCATTTGTCACTACCGGAAAAATTTTCAGGCTTATTAGTGAACATGTATAATATGAATCCCAGATAGTCAATATATGTCACCATGGTTCGGCTGTTTTTGCAGGACTCACAAACATAACCAACACACATACAGACCAACACAGACAGACTAACCATGATAATCTGTCTGCAGCAATAGGTTGCTATCACTAGCTATTGTTGCGATGCAGCCTAAAAATTTGAGTGCTATGGGGGGCTTAGGGTCACGTAAGTTCACTGACAATGTCATCATTCAATACAGTGCATACAATTTCCTCTTCACCTTTAATACAAACTATGTGTCCATCTTATATTGGTTTTGAGATATGCAGAGTTATCCGTCATAAATCGTAAATTTTTCCTACCCCACATGTATTTGGTGCCCCGATGAGTATGACCTCATTGAAATTTCACCGAGACATTAGGCACCAGAAAACTGAAGTACCTATGCTATCATGCAGTGTTTTTTGTGTGATAACATGTTTAGCTGTTTTAATAGAACTCTAGACTTTTGACAGATGGATGGACGAACACATGGAAGTAGCTAACACAGTGCTCACATGGTGTTGTGTGGTAAAAATGATCTGTAGTACCTGATCATGTCTGCTTAACAAGTTGTGCAACAGAAGAACAAAGCGCCCTTTAACGTGAGTGATTTCCAAGTCATAGCTGTCTTTCTTATCCCTCTCTTCCAGCTGGCTCAGAGATGCAGCTAGGTCTACAACACATCAGTGATACACACACATGAACACAAGCACACACACGAACACACAAACATACACTCGGTTATTAAGGCGTGATGCCACGTTAGGTGGTATATATTCCAGGCTGAAGGCTGAGTTGATATTGCTGTTGGCAAACTGACCAGTTGGTAGGTTGACTCAATGGCCAGTTGACTTATGCTGTCAGTGCGTTGACCTGCTACCCGAAATGCTATGATCAAACACCAGTCTATCGCCTGCCCATGTAGCTCAGTGGTCAGCGCTCTCGGGCGCCGTGTGTAGTGGAGCGTCACGCGCCTCAGGAGCCGGGTTCAAAGATCAGTCCGGGCACGTCCGCTTTCTATCAAAGAATTATTTCAAATAATTCCTACACACATGATGAACAGGGAAATACTCCCTGACAGGAAAAAGGGTTCGACGGTGTCCTCTATAGTCTGTGACCGTTGCTGATACCTTGAGTAGCAGCGTCAAGGTTGTTAGCCGCGCTGGCGTGGCTGAAGCTGAAAGGTGTGGCCGGCCACTCTCTGGTGCAGCACACAGCACCAGTCAGGGCTAAGCCAGACAGTAGGCCACGTCTAGAGGAGGCACGCTACAAATACCCGACAAGCTGCTCACTTCCTACGTATCCCTCCTTTACCCTACACATCATGCATACACTAGCACACACCTACCAATTCCCCTCCTCTCCCTCGACTAGCACACTGGACCACAACGAGGTCTCAGTGCTGAGGTCCAGAGCAGGCTGGACCTCTGCCCACAATAACGAACACCCTTCTAACAACCTTCATAGCATGCTCCAAACAACTTCTTGCCTATGAGAAAAAACACATTTCGCAGAATCACCTGGCCTATATAGGCAGTGTTTTCAATCATCTAGAAAAAGTCCCTATGATGACAAACTGACAGAGCATTTTCTGTCACTGCTCCCAAAGCCTGGAACAGTCTACCTACAGAACTCAAGACTGCTACCTGTTCAAGAGACGCTTTCAAACATCGTTTGAAGACCTGGCTTTTCAAAAGGTTCTATGACTCACATTCAGACTACTATTATTACAATTATTTTATCAATGTTTTATTAGTATCATTATCATCATCACTATCATCACTGTTAACTGTGCCATCAGTCTTTACATGTATTGTAGAAGGCGCAATACAAATGACTGTTTACGTTTACATGTCATTATATCAGTACACTGATCCATCTGTAGCTTCTATCAACGGCATTCGTTGCTTGCTCCATTTCTGTTTCCACACCAGATAAATTCACAGTAAAGCAATCTCACAATGCAGCATTCTGGCATCCAGTGCTTTTATGCAGTTGCTGAGTGTCAGGAAAACATTCAGCTTCCAGCATTCAGTTGGTGTCCATGGAGACCTCTGGCAAAACACTGGATAATGGCTAATTCAAGTAGACCTCAAAAAATGATAAAATGGACAACTGGACCAGTGTGCGTGGGGATGGTGTGACAACATAGCTTTCGGCATAGCTGAGCAGTTACAAATGTATATGCAATAAAGTATCATGATTGACAAAAAAACTAAAAGTATTGAGTGGGCCACTAGGAGTGCTCTGGCTATCAGAATAAATATACTGAATAAATATACTACAACACAGAACAGCAGGTAAATACCCTACACTTTTATATAAATGTGTACAAACAGTGAACTGCCAACAATTTAGTAGTCTTACTGTTTTGCACTTGCTGCTTCTGTTCAGTCAGCTGACGCTGCATCAGAGACACTTTCTGCCGAAATTGTTCTTTCATCTGATGAATAGCCTTTTCCTCATTGTCCTTCTGTTGTGCAGCGAACTGCTGCTCCTGTGTTCCACAGTATGATAGTTAACATTAGTTCCCAAGAACACACTGCAGCAAGCAGGTTGCCAACTATGTATCATATATTTGAAAAAACCATTCCATTTCTTTTGAAATATATACAAGGCTGATAACTCAAATCATCAAAACTCATTTATACAGCATAATTATTTGAAATTCAAAAGCATCACAACAAACTTTAGGTACAATGAGTACAAAGGTATACAGCCAGCAACGAGTCAGCATGCCTTCTTAGCAAACTCAGCTTCTTTCTCAGCTCTGTGCTGTTGTTTCACTTCTCTAGGCTGACTGCGAGATAATCGATCATATTCCGCTTTTTCGTTCTTCATTTCTTTCTTCAACAGTTCCTGGAAGTGCTTCCGCTCCCGATCCTGCAAGTAAGCAACAAATGGTAACTAAATGTGATTCCATGTCCATGTACTCAGTGCCACAGATGCAAATCAACATGTAACCGCATCCTTAATATATCCCAAATGTAGTCCGAGAAATTGGAAAATGTCACGGTAGATTTGCAGTGGTATAAAAGATAGGAAATGCCAAAGACAAATGCTACACAGATGCTTGTCTCTGCTCTCTGTCCTCATGCTGAATATTATAAACAGCAGACCCCACCACTTCCGCAACGTCAACAATCTTCATGGCTTTTGCACCGGCATCAAATTACATTGCGCAACGACAGATGTAACAAGGGTGCAAACAACCTGCCAAAGATGGTTACACTGCAATGCCTTGACCACAAATCAACCTCTTACCTCTTAGTTCCAGTTACACCAAACTTAGTCGACTTTAACTCTGCATCGTCGTCATGACAACAGCAACACATCAGCCAATAGCAGAGTTGCAAAGTGAACAGTTAACCAACAGTTAACTGAGGATGGTGGACCTGGACCTTACTGACAAGTAGCCATTCCAGATCTTAAATTAACAGCACAGCTATTGAGCACCTTTCAGTGCAAATTTATGTCGCTGGATGCCTCCCGATGACAACCAAGGAAACAGTGGAATCTGTCACTGCAACTCATTCTTTTTCTGATGCATTTACTGAGAAAAGGACAGTTGTTGCCTTTATGTCAGCTCTCACAAGCAAGTACCCATTAGATGTAACATTACAAAAATTGACTAACGAGTGTTATTTAAGTTAACAAAAATGAAAAAGTCTTTAACATACAAGTAGCAATCTCGTTAATGATAACTAAACAGACTAAAAGGTTGTGATTAAGCAAACAGTGGAACTAATGACAATGTAAAAAACGAAAATTAAAAAAAAAATAGCCACATACGGGACTGATGGTCGACTCTTCGCAACTAACGTTTGTGCCAAGTTCAAAGTCACGTGACACAAATACTGGGACAAATATCAAAAATCCGGCTCGCTTAAATTTAGATACTGTGCCCTAGTTTAAGAATCCGTGGTCAGTTGTCAGCTCCCTTTGTGAATAACGGAGGAGATAAGTGTTGGATATGGCCAGATTTTTAACTTTGAAGTGCTCGTGACCTTGACCTTGACTTGGGTCATACTGCATACTGTCGTGCATCACTCATCGACCTCTACCTAGATGCCAATTTTCATTGCAATCAAAAAAACTTTCTGTGGACAGACGGACATATGGACGGATCAGATGGACATTTGAGACTGGCTTTATTAGGCTGACTCTGTCGAAGAGTCGACCTAAAAAGGAGAAACATCACTTGTAAGGATGCTTTAAAAGGCGATACAAAATAGCGAAAATGGGGTGGTTTGGAATAGTTAGCGGTCGCTCAAGGTCACTGGAAATAGCGCCATTCGATAGAGCGCATACGAGTTCCTATTAGTGTTCCATAGTAACTATGTCCCTATTTTGCACCATTTCTGTTGGTCGAAAATCGCCAATTTGAACCTACCCCACCTGTATTTGACGCCGCCATAGGTGTGATACCCTTGAAATTTTGCGGAGGTATTTGGCATCAGAGTCCCTGTACTATCATGCAGCATTGTTTGCATGATCCTATGTTTAGCCGTTTTGGTACAATGCCAGCTTGTGACAGACAAACAGATGGACAGACACACGATGACAGCATATACCAAGCTAGTACAGCGTTGTGCAGTAAGAACTACAAGAAGCTCCACTATCAGTGGCACCGCCTTATCCTTTCTTCATATACCACCGTACTCCTGGTGGAAGGGGAGTTGCTGCCTTTGCCCGGCTGTCCAGTGCCAGTACATGTGCCATATGAATATGCCATAGAGAATCAGTTGATAGCACAAAGCGTCTTGGACATGAAGTCTAAATTATTCTGTGTATTTGATGCTATCACAGAGTCAGAGAGAGACCGTGGCATGTGCTGTCAGTAAAATCTTGTCAGCTGCTGCACAACTGTACAAAAAAATTCTATTTTAAAAGGCTTACTATAAGTGAACGACTTTGTAGATCACTCAAACTCATCATTTCCGCTATTCGATAGGCAGTATATCAACTCTCTACAGTGCACTGTTTCCACGATATTACAACATTAACAATGTACATGGCTGCCTGTGACCTCGAGAAGTCGTTCAGTTACCATAAGACAGCTCAAATCACAAGCTTCATGCGACTTCTGACTCACATGTGAACATATCATAGTTAACACATTCTATATTTTGAGAGTTATGATCACATAGCAAACTATCTTTAGTTTTTGCGAGATATTAGCAGTTATTTCTCAAAATTTAAAGAGGTGATGTGACCTTGAACACAGACAGAGGGCCACAGCATATACTTTGCTAAGGTAGCATTGCGGCAAAAATGAAAATGAAACTAAAGCTAACAAGTAGAAATAAAATACAAACTGAAGCTGAAAAGTAACACAAAACCACAATAACACTAATAAGGACTCAGCAGATTTCCTATCAAAATGCATCTATAAATGACATCATGCACACTAGACCGAGCAAAAACTGAAGCAGCAAAACAAAAAAGTCACCTGATCAGTTTTCAATCGTTTTTCAAGAGCCTTGAGATCCACAGCATGATTGGCTTGCAACTGCTCTACCATCTGCTTTGAAGTACGAGTCAATCGCTCAAGCTCTGCTTCGGCATTTCTTTCTAGGATCTGAAACGTGAGATTGCAACTTGTATAACTGACTAAACTTATCTGAAGAATATGCTCTTTAAACACAGCAAATACAAATATCTTACACAAAGTTCTGCAACTCCCTTTCAAAGAAACTGCACATCATAAAATGACAAGTCTAAGATTTCTAGCGAAATACTGTAATATACCTATCAATAAAATCATATACATACAGCACCATATTTTGCAAACAAATCAGAGATACCACCTACTTTCACTCACATATAATGTGCCTACAAAGCAGTGAATGGTACGGAGATGGTGACAATAACACCAATGATAAGACAGCTATTGTCCTCTCCCTAATCCGGTGCACCAGCCACCATCAGCAAGGGCATGAAGGCAATAATACTTGGTTCCAACAAAACAGAGACCGACCGAAAGTGGTTTTTCCGATTACGGCTGTGACCAAAAGTGGCACCATAAGTCAACAATCAGTTTCGGCTGTAACCGAAACTGTGCCAAAAGTCAATTCTCACTTATGGTCGAAACCAAAAGTGAGTGGCGGGACGTTTGATATCACTTAATAATTGCAACAAATCGTTTACGTGATGTTAACTGCTGAAATGACACAGCAGCAGCAACAAGCAATTTAGATTTTAATTCTTATTCTTAATCTTATACAGCAGCAATGACACAATATCAGTAAATAGACATCGACACTAATCACCATTCCTATAGATACGATTACATGTAAACAATGATGAGCACTAGCAGGAAATAAAATACACTGCATATATGGCATACATGGTTACTTAAAATGGCAGAAGAGCAGCAGCTAAACAGTCCATACCGTGGACTGTTAGCGGCTGCTGTTCTTCAACTGTGTGACAGTCGGAACATACAACAGGTGGATAATGGCGCCTATAACAACTCTACAAGCAACCAGTAAAGTTTATTGGCCGATGGCCTGAAACGTTTTTACAACTAGCATTTGACCATCACTGACTGCACCCGTACACGGCTGTCGTGATTGTAGTTAGTGGAGACGGCCATGGCTTGCCAGTGTCTATACTTTTGGTGACTTTCAGTCGTTAGCAGAACAGTTTCGACCGAAACCGAAAGTACACTGGTGCTTCGTCACCGTAACCGAAACTACATTATAGGTCAGATTTGACGCCGAAATCTAATTTCGGTCGGTCTCTACAACAGATTCCTCAAGTTCTTAACAGCGGGTGCCAGTAAATACAGGTTAACATGTATAATGGGTGCAGAATGGTTTGTGTATGTGTGCATGAAGCAGTACCTGTTTTTCACGACTAAATGCAGCAGCCAACGCCTCACGCCGTGCCTGGCTCTGTCGATCATACTCTTCTATCTGATGACGCTCCTGCTTCTGGCGGAATTTCATCTCACGCAGATTTACTTTCCTGCAATGATTTAAAAATGGCATCTATTGCATGCTGCACATTTCAGTGTAACAGCGTGTTATTCCGAGAAAAAGATGCAGAAATTCTATCACATAAACGGACAAAATTGTCTGCACTGTTATCTAACTACAGCAAATTACAAAGACTCTCCGTACACTTAAATAATCAAATACACAGAATAATTTAGACTTCATGTCCAAGACGCTTTGTGCTATCAACTGATTCTCTATGGCATATTCATATGGCATATGTACTGGCACTGGACAGCCGGGCAAAGGCAGCAACTCCCCTTCCACCAGAAGTACGGTGGTATATGAAGAAAGGATAAGGCCAGGCCACTGATTAGGGTCAGTGGTTAGTGTTCCCTTCAGTGTTTCCCTTCACTGATGGTTTGGTGGCCAGAAGACATCCAGCCTGCAAGAAAACCAGTTCCACTAATCCCATCGGTTCTCTTCCTAAACAGGTGAGAAAGGGGACCTGAAGGGGAACCAAATGACCCAGGTTCGCCTGCAAAAAACGACCACGAAACGGAAACAGTAGTGGTGGTGGTAGTGGTAGTATAGTAGTAGCAAAAGTATCATAAGCAGTAAGAGTAGCCGTAGTGGTATGTACGTACCTAATACAATGTACACAGGTTCATTCGTTCGTTCTTGGCGGGCAGGGGTCCTCTGGACCCCAGCGCTGAGAGGGGATTTGATAAGTGTGCGTGGTGTGCGCGATACGCAAAGTGAAGGAGGGAAAGTAGGCTTGAGCAGCTTGTCAGGTATTTCGAAACGCGCCCCCTCTAGGCATGGCCTAGTGTCTGACTAAGCCTGGAATGGCACTTGTTCAGCGACAGCCCTGACTGGTCCATTGTTCAGCACCTGGCCTGGACTGGCACTTATGCAGCGAAAGCCCCACCGGTCTGCCGTTCAGCACCCAGCCACCTGATTGACACTTCTGCAGCGTCAGCCAGGAGACTTAGTCACATCTATCTGCTTCGGCTCTCACGTCAGCGCGGCTACCTTGACGCTGCTAATCAAAGCATCAGCAACAGTCACAGTTTATAGAGGACACCATCGAACCCTCTTACCTAACTGGGATAAACTCCCTGTTCATCATGTGCATAGGAATTATTAGAAATAATTCTTTGATAGGCAGATGCGCCAAGGCTGAGTCGAACCCCGGCCATTAAGCACGCCACGCTCTAGTGCACATGGCGGCCGAGTGCGTTAACCACTCGGCTACAAGGGCAGGTATGTACATAGGAAGTATACAATTTGTAAAGAGCTTACTGAAGCAGAAAATCTTCAATCTTTTTGTTTTCTTCACCAGCATATACTACAGTTGACGTTTTTGTGGTCACCAGTTGTCCATCAACGTCGGTGAACTGCCGAGTTCTTGTAAGTGTTCGCTTACTAGAGGACTAAATGAAGACATGGACACACATGACTTGCACCAAAAATAACACATTAATTTTAAAAAGCAAAATCACATTAAACATCGCATTGCTCCACAAAGTCTTCAGGCTAATAACTGCTATTCGTAGAGGCACCTCAATCATGATATTAAAATCATCATGACCACATGAGCTTGATCCCAATCATCATCATCATCAGTCATACTCCACAGCACTACAAGTTCATTACATCAGCAGTGCAAACTCTCTGCCTTCCAATTATAGCTCTCCATCAGCAACCACAACAGCAGAAAACAGACATCAAATTAGTAATTACAACTGTCATTTAAAAAATATTAACAATCACTAAACCAAGACTGCTGTATGCAGTAGCTGACTACTGAAGCGAGTCATTTCATCACCAACCACTTTGGTGGTCCAGAGAGAGCAATTGATGTGTGTTTTTGGCCAACAACTTTTGAAATAAACGACCTCTGACCTATACATTTGGTATTCTGGTTCCCCTTAACCATATCTAGATCAAGTTTGAAGGCAAAGGTCGTAGGTCAAAGTTCATGGTCACAGGAAGAAACAAGAGCTCAAGAACTGCTAGAATGGCCAAGCGTAGAACAGCAAGAGATGCAAACGATTGGTTGGTTGGGAGACTAACGTCCCCTTCAACACAAAAATAAGCTATACTGGAAACAAGGTCGTTGGTGGGGATTTAGTTCTGCCATGTTAAGAATGGCCAACAATAGACCTCGTTGCGTTTATGTTCAGCGATGACCCAAAATGGTAAATGACTCATTTAAGTGACTATGCTAGCAACTACAATTAGGCGGAAACTATTGAACTACAAGACCTATTTATCAGTTCAATGTGATATCTTGTATAATTGCTGTTCTTCAGTTTCTACAACATGTCAGTGCCTAATGACTCATTGTATAATATCTTTGCGTGGGTGTGGCTTTGGAATGCTTCTCTCATGCAAAACCCAAAAAGAACTCCGAGGACTTTCAACCCACAGTACCAAATATGCCTCTTCCACCCCCCCCCCC
>Ga0209780_1001661_pt1 | contig 14981 bp, 7 predicted proteins | sample WorMetexBAHAMAS2_FD_187384 | JGI IMG/M metagenome (GOLD analysis project Ga0209780, IMG submission 187384) | Marine gutless worms symbiont microbial communities from Max Planck institute for Marine Microbiology, Germany - Inanidrilus exumae... | ecosystem: Host-associated > Annelida > Digestive... | reverse complement strand
ACTAAGCTAGCCAGCACTAATCTAGCCTATACAATGCTAGTGTGATGTGTGTATTACGCTATACATTCAGCGTAGTTTAAATGCACCTTGTTACAATCACTCCTGCTCAGTTTCATGTGGATCTCTTTGTGTTTAATACATGTTCAATCTTTTGAAAGCTGACTTTGCAAATCTAAGTTTTCAGCATGACTTGCTGATGTCATTCATGATGTCACCAAGTGTTGAAAAACGAAATTTTGACAGATCTTGTGTTAATTAAAATATTTCAAGGATCGGGGATATGGTGCTAAAAGTTTTATAGTTGAATTTCTGGAGAAAACGTTTAGGGCCAGTTTTTCCACCGCAGTTTAATCTTTCATTAGCGTTAATGGGAGATTAACTCCCATTAATTAACAGGAGTTAATCTCCCATTAATGCTAATGGAAGATTAATTTGCCATGGTAAAACTGACCCTAACTGCCATTAACTAATGGGAGCTAATCTCCCATTGACGTTTTATGGGAGATTAATTTGTGGTGGAAAACCCGGCCCTTAGTGTTACGCTGTGAAATGCCTGCTAGACCTGACTGATAAAAACGGGTCTGCAGATCAGACACTCAGTCGTCGTCACACTCTGTTGAATGATGAGAACGTTAACAGTGTCAAAAAGCACACATTGAGTCCGCACAACACGCCAGGAACACACATAGATGTGTGAATAGTGGCTGTGCAAATTTGGATATATCAGTACACCTGATTTACACCTCTGTGCTGTTTACAGTGACATTAACTGTTCAGAAATTGTTGCTTTTTGGGTCGTGTTATTTGAAATTTGATATATGAGGTGGACGAGTATGAAACTATGCCTTGTTGTTTTGAAATTAACATCTGTTTGTTGCAGTAAAATAGTTTATAATGCCTTCGCCACCAGACGGTGCCAGCAAAGGCATTACGTTATTGAGCTGTCCATCCGCTGCGTTTGTTCTTTTGTCCGCACAGGTCTTGTTATTGCGATATCTCGTGAATGGCTAGAAATCTCCATGAAACTTACAGTGAATGTTCACTATCCTCTACTGACGACCTGATTAGATTCTGGCAGTTAAAGGTCAAGGTTACAGCAGGCTGTCAAGATGGCAAAAGCAATATAAGCATCCATGTCAGTGCTAGTCAAAAGTGCATCTTGTAGTTTTATTTTATTATTAGTTTGTTTTTATTTTTGGGTCGACTCTTCTGAGTCCACCTAATAAAGTGGGTCTCAAATAGTTTTTAATTTCAGTGAAATTTGGAATTTAGGTAGAAGTTGATGAATGATGCTCGACGGTATGCAGTATGACCCGATCCAAGGTCAATATCACTAGCCTTTGAAAGTTGGAAATTGCACCATTTTCAAAAGCTATCTTCTCCGCCATTTACAATGGGAGCTGACAACTGACCACTGATTCTTAAACTAGGGCACAATATCTAACTTTGATCGCTCCGGATTTTTGATATTTTTCGTAGTTTTTTTGTGTCATGTGACTTTGAACTTGGCAGAAACGTCAGTTGTGAAGAGTCGACTGTCAGTCCTGTATGGGGCTAATTTATTATTTTTTTATTGTATGGTTCACTTTTGTCATTGTTGATGCGCAACGTTTTGAGATAACTTGTTCTGGATGCTGACGTGGTGTATGCAAGTCGAAGGTGTTTGGTGTGCACAGTGTACAAGATGCTACAGCCATGCAGCAGCAGCAGCAGCATTATCAAATGATGCAGTACATGGGTGAACGTGAACGAGATCCTGATGAACCGGTCGCAGATGTGGAACGAACCATTCTCGACTTCTTCAACTCGGATCTTAATCTTGAGATTAGCAAAGATGGGTCAGTAGCTGTTCGTTCGTTCGTTCGTTCTTTGCGGGCAGGGGTCCAGCCTACTCTGGACCCCAGCACTGAGACCATATAGCGGTCCAGTGTGCTTGCCCAGGGAGAGGAAGGGAATTAGTAGGTGTATGCGGTGTATGTTAGCGACGTGTAGGGTGAAGGAGGATTGAGTAGGAGTGAGCAGCTTGTCGGGTATTTCTATAGCGAGCCCCTTCTAGACGTGGCCTACTGTCTGGCTTAGCCCTGACTGGCGCTGTGTATTACGCCAACCAGCGGCCAGCCAAGTCTATTAGCTTCGACTCACGCCGGCGCGGCAGGCAAACCTGACACTGCTAGATCAAGTTGCCTGCAACGGTCACAGTTTATAGAGGACACCGTTGAACCCTCTTTTTTCCTGCCCGGGATTATCTCCCTGTTTATCATGTGCGTAGGAATAATTAGAAATAATTCTTTGGTAGGCGGACGTGCCCGGGCCGAGTCGAACCCTGGCCACTGAGCTCGTCACGCTCTACTGCACATGGCGGCCGAGTGCGTTAACCACTCGGCCATGAAAGCAGGTTCAGTAGCTGTTCACCGAAAGTGTTATTGATTAATGCTAACAAACTGTATTGCCTCCATTTTATCAGCCATTTTGCTAGCCATCAAGATATATAATCTATGGAGCATGCTTGGCCTACTATGGACTGTAGCCCGAAGTGTGGCCAGCTTATAGAATATTAAACCTTGCCGTCGGTTATTATGACACTCCTCGACGAGCAGACGATATGCAGAGAAAACGTGCAATATTTGTCTGACAACAGCATATTGAACCACCCTAGCTAATTCACGACATTATAAAAGCAATGTACTTACAGATGAAATGTCTTTTTGCAACCTTTAAATTGTGTCTTATTCCGGAACAGTTCGAACTGTTTTATGTTTACATTTACGTTGATTGACATGTGGAGTAGTATACTATGTATATCTGTGACTGTGGCCAATGGGAGTGTGGAACGAGGTGGAGTAATGGGCGTGGTTTGTTGGCTATGGTATGAGAACGGAACACTGCCAAAGACTGTAAGAACATCTCCCACATCTGACGTTTTATGTGACTGAAACCACTGCTGTTCAAGATATCTTTTGACGACCAGAACATGATGTGCTATAAACTTACGGATGCACATGACTACTTCTGTGCACTGTCTCTGCAGCATTTTGCAAAGTTATCGCCATTATCCCTGCTTTTTGATAACAATAGCAACAATGCAAACAGCGTCTGTTTTAATGGCTTTTTGAGGTGAAATCCGTTTTCAGTCGGACCTCTTGCTCCACTTGTTCCAGAAGGGAATTTCTGTAAATAGGTGGCATCAGTTGCAGGATGCAACGAACATGACCAACAGACATAGTGACCACATCGACTCAGTGACCACACTACTCCATCTACAGCAGGAGGCTACGTCAATGTACTAAGTGGATGTGATGTGGCCTAACAATAATGACACCAACACCAGCAGAAGCAGCAACCAGATTAAAGCTGACAGTTGGCTAACAAGATGGTTATGTGTGTGTGTTCATCTACAGATACTCGGCAACTGCGCTGACGAAACCTCCCGGTTTTTGTTTCTGTTGGGCCGGTGCGCGTGCATCATACGGCGTTTGCTCTGGCAAGGTAAACGAACTCGTTCTATCACATGGTGGCCGTGTGGGTGGCTCTCTGTGCTGAACTGTCAGCATTTCTGTTTACGTAGTTCGCCGTTGTTGAGTAGTTTTTGTTGTGTGAAACCTTTATGACTTCTGTACAAAATCCGTGCATTTAGTATCAGTGTGCTTGTGTGTGAAAGAATATCTAGGCCATAACGGCGTTTGTCTCAGTTAGATCGTTTGAAAGCTGAGTGTAAGTTGTTACATGATATTTGCCTAAAAGTACATCTGGTCTGAAACACCAGGACATCAGCACTGTTCGGACTACAGAGCTCACCAACACATACGAGAAAAGAAGAATTATTGTCTAGATTGCACCATTTGCCATTTGGATATAGTTCTTGTGCAGAAATTATTACCCGCGCCAACTGTGTAGCCACCAACGTGGGTTGGGCATTCAGTCGCGTCTGTTTGTTTGTCTGTCTGTCTGTCCGTCCGTGCTCTAAAAGAAAAATCTCATGATCTATTAACACCAAACATGGTACACACATACTCTATAGTAGTCGCTTGGCATGCATTGATCCAGAGGCCAAAAGATCAAGGTAACATGGTTACAAAAACCGCCACGGTCGCACGGTTGCTAGTGACGCGTGCTGCTACGGCCGTGTGCTGCTGCTGCCGGCGTGGGTCTGCATGTCGATACGACTGCCTATGTTTTCTGGTTACGGTACTAGTGTTAGCAGCGCTGCTAGTATTGGGGTTGCAGTTGTCAATGGAAAATTAGCCATGTAAACAAAACTGACTAGGTAGTAGCATTGCAGTTATCGTTGTTGTTGTTGTCATTAATATTAGGCCACATTGCCTTGCCATTCATGCAGTGCATAAGATGCAGCCTGTTGCTGCAGATGTCACATATCTGTCTGTCTGTGCGTTGGTCACATGGGTGAGCTAATAACTAGGAGGATAGAATATTAATTCTGGACTGATCACTGGCTTATTTCAACAACAGACGATACTGGTTCTCTAGTTCCGTGATACGGAGGAAGCCGTTATTTTGTAATTTCTATCAACAAGACAGCAAGATCTGTAGCAATAAAGAATGCGAATAAGAAATATACTACATTCGATAAATCATTACAATTCTTACGTAACTGTAACATCTTGTTACATATTTACGTAACAACATTCGCCGTGAACTATTTTTCTTTGCGGTGAATCTGGTGTGTTCTGGTGTGCTTGCGCGATTTGGTTTTCACTCTACATGAATATTCAACAGATTATCTTACCGGCAGACGATTGGCACACGCTTGTAAACAAACACACCCTACAAGAAGTAGGTCGCCACAGGCCATGCACCAAAGGCCCACAGTATATATTACTACGTGTTAATTTAGCCATGTCTCATGCTGCTGATGACGGGCACGCAGCACAGATGAAGTAGCGTACCCTTGTGTAATAAAGACATCTGCATTGTTGGCTTGCAATAAGGATGTAAGCATAGGTGCAAAAACTTTTTTCCTTTTTTAATTATGTCATATTTCTACATGTCTTAACGTTTTTTAATACTGAAAATTCCAACAAGAAGAGCTTTAGAAACGGTAACACTGACGTGATGTTATTATCATCTTTTGACTTCATTGTCTTGACTAACCTAACCTGAAATGCCTGTTAATAACTTTGCGTGTTCTTTTTACCTTGAGAATTCTGCTTACACTCTGCAGGAGTGTGGCATCCTTGGCCTCCTGTCTTGTAATTTTTTTTTTTGCTTTTATATCTACAGATGGAGCTGTGTCAGTCATTGATTTGTTTACAAATTTGGTTTTATGCTTTAATGATTACTAGATTAATACATGTTTTTCTCGGGTCGTCAACATTTTCCGCACATTTTGTGGGCTTCTGACTGTTGTTGTTACGGTGGCTGTGCACTGGTATTCACAAGTAGACGAGTAGTAGTTTTGTTCAGCAACATCTTGTGTAATGTAGGTGAACTGAAGTGTGTAGTTAATATAACGTTTTCATTTGTTTCCAGTCTTAGAAACACTGTCTTTCGTCATACTTGCGAGCATCCTTTTCTTGACATTGCTTCGGTGGCAGTTCAAGTTGTTCCATTGCTTTACCAGAGGCACCCAGTTTAGTCCAAGACGTCTTAGCCACTTCCTTAAAAACCTGGAAAAGTCAGAAAATTAGAAGTAGGTAGAGAGAAATAGACTTACAGTCTGAGAAAAGTTACAGAAGAAGTCAGTGAAACTAATGCGAGACAACTAGTTCTGTTTTGTTTTGCAGTGTTTCACAATCGACCAGTTGCACAAGTTGTTTCTACACTGCATCTTGCTGTGTTATGCACTGATTAGGCAACTGAATGGATAAGTTGCAGATTTTCTTACTGTCCAGAAAGTGGCCACCTTCAACTCTCATTGCTCGTTGTTTTTTCTCTGTTTTTTGCACAGTTTATTGTCAGCATCCTCTCAAAATAAGTAGGTGAGTGGAACTTAATGTCCTGTGGAAGTTCGTCGAGGCAGCTAATTACACTCTTGTTTAACGCGAGACTCCCAGCAACCAAGCAAAAGTACACGGAACACAAACACAAGCTCACCCTAATGCAGGCAAACTTTAGAGGTAATAGTAAAGTAATCCTTAGATTCGTATAGAGCTTAATCATGTGCAACTTATCTCTAAAGTACTCCGGTATGGCATGTATTAATAAGGGATCACAGTTTTACCTGCCACCCACACAAGTTTATCCATAAGTGGAAGGAGCCATACCTGCCTTTACTCCCCAGCTGCAGAGCATCACTGTACTTTGGCCGGTACTCATTTCCCATCTCGCCGTGGGTAGGAGGCTGAGTTGGCCTGGGTGGGTGGTTACATACCCAACCGGTTATGCCCGCCTGCCCAAAGACAGTCGCCCGTCCCAGTACTAACCAGGCTTGATGTAGAGTAACTTTTGATACGCCCAACACTGTTATTGCTATGCCAAACCGGCAACTAATTGACCTTAGTTAATAAAAATATGCAACAAAAGTAGAACCTAAATCTAAGTTAAAGTAAGTTCAAATTTAAATCAAATTTACTTGCCATAAGTGAAATACACAATATAACAATTCATTAATTCACATTGCATTTGGCTGGACAAACAGGCGATAACTTCGCACTTATGTCTGCCCCTGATGGTAACAGAAAACTAAAGCTGAAAGAAAAAAAATAATATTATTTACAGTAGATAGACAGACACATCAGACAGTATGCTCAGCAAGCTAGCAGAATCATTGGCATCATACAGGAAGCAAAGTAAGATGTTTTGACAGGTCTGTCTGAAGAACAGATTGTTTAAATGCAAGTAGTGATGAGAAGTTTGTAGACTGCGGTAGTTAAGTAACCTGTAAATTGTGCTCATATATATGTGAACGTTTTCCTCCGCAACTGTGGTACATGATACAGCGCAGAACGGGTCCAATACTCTTCTCTCCTGTGTTCCAGTGAGTTGTCATTGTTTAGATGTTTAGACTATTGGAAGGAGGGGTAACCAGTCTGCAACTGAAGCTGTGGATGTCTTCTACATTTGCTAATTAATTATTGACTTATCACCTAGCTGGCTGGTTCAATATGCAGCGTTTCTGCTTCAGAAAGACAACCATAGTTAATAGTTTGCAGTTGCTAATTTCTTGCTTTTTGCTGTTTATTTTTTATTAACAGTTTTGTCAGTATGTGTACATTTTCCATTGTTATTACTTTCTGCCTTTCTACGAATGAAAACTCATTTTTGTTAAGGGTAACATATAACACTTAATGGCAATAATATTTACTATATTGAGCAAGCATAATAATTAGAACGATTCCGGTTTTGTAAGAATTGGAAGCTTGAAAAATTCTTATCCTGTTAAAAATCATAGTTTAAAAATTTAATGTTAGTTGTTTTTATATTCGTAGTTTGATGTTTCTACATTGCACTGTCGATTTTACACAATCTGGGCTTTCTGCGATTACAGTAATGATAGATCTAGCAAAAAATGGTAAAGCTTGTTTATCACGATGATGAAAAATGAATAAAGATGAGCAAAATGTAACTAAAATGAGTAATGCCAATGGGAGTCATGAATACTGAATGTCGCTGATTGTTATTAACAAGAGGTGTAGGAAAGAGCATATCAGATTTTTAGTGTCAAAGTTGTCAGGGTGTCTAGCAAAGCAGCTGATCTGACAAGATAGTTTTCATTCATCTCATTGTCATCTGCACTGGTTACAGTATGAGATTTTGGCGACTTTTTCCACTGTTATGATGGATCACTGCTCAATGTTCTCCGAAGCTACCTTCAACAGCTTCAGTCACAGCCAACTAGGAATGTACAGGATTTTGGCTTCGGCTCCTGCAAGTCCGCCAAGTCTGGCTTCGGTCAAACTTGCGGCTGGATTTGCCGAATTTTTTTAACCAACCACGTTCTGGCTGTTGACAGTTAACCGACAACGAACTGTGTGTTGTGAATGCGACACACATTATCAGACATAAAGTCTTAGACAATTTTGTAAGTAATGGCGTCTTTTAGTACAACAGCACCAGCAACATTGCATGAGACGTGTTTTAAAAATAAACAAAATTTAGTGAGATGATTTGTGACTGTTGAAGTATGGAATAGATTACAATTTCACCAAATGCGGCTGCAGCCAGCTTTGAGTATGCAAATCCGGCTAGGTTTGGCTCCGGTTGGATTTGAAAATTTGGAATGCAGTACATCCCTACAGCCGGTGTGACATAATAATATTGAATCCTGTAGTTGTTGGATCACTGAGACGTGACATGCAGTGTGATATGTTGCACACACAGATGCCAATAAAAATTGTTATTATTATTGTAATCATTACTGTTTGTTACAATCAGGGTTCCCACGCATCCTTGAAAGTCCTTGAAAGTACTTGAATTTTTTTCTCCTAAATTCAAGGCCTTGAAAGTACTTGAAAAGAGGACAAGTGCTTGAAAGTCCTTAAATTTCATTACACAGGTCCTTGAAAGTTCTTGAATTCACCATGACGTCAAACATTGCAATCACCAAATTCATTAAACAACATTGTGTCCATACTGTAAATAGTTAGTAACTGAACATTGTTGTTGTAAAGTTTCTTGTCTACATGGACTTTCAGTCTGCCAGGTGTGTTGCCTGAATCAACATTTGCTAAGTAATATCATGTTTTATTACCTTATTACTGTACCATTGTCGTATAAATAGACATTAAATATGGCTGTTCTACTGCTCATGCTGTAAACTTCCATTGAGAATTGGTCCTTGAAAATGAAATTTGAAGGTCCTTGAAAGTCTTTGAAAAGTCCTTTGAATTTCAATATCAAAAGATAGTGGTAACCCTGTACAATAAGATATGCATTGATACATTGTCGTGGGGTTTAGAGGTTCACAGATGCTGTCATGTTATTTTCTTTAATAACGTTAATATCAGTAACAACAATTACAATAACAGCAATTGCTAATTGCCTTTTTGATAATTTTTAGTTACAGTGGCTGTCTGATGTGCGTTGCTATTAAGAAGTATATGCACAGAATAGATTACTTAATATTCACCTTTTTAAAGTGATTCTATGCTGCATTTGTTTAGATATGCAGAAAAGAAATATACTACATGTATGCGTTTTTGCTAAGGCACGAATGATGTTTTCTATATGCTGGAGTGGAAAGTAATTTACTAGTATGTGCAGATCTGCAGATCACTGCTTGGTAGTTTAATTAAGTAATATGTAAATCAAAGTTTGCTTTAATGCAGTCTGTTGTCAACGATAGGATAATCACATAGCAGTTTGCTAAAGATTGCTATGCGATTACCCTATAGCAAATTGAAAACGTGAACAGTTTTTGTTTAAAAAAAGCCTTTTTTCGTAATGGACTGAATTATAATATAAACACATCCGAAAATAAATGAGACACACTGGTTAGTTATGTGTGCAGCATGGTTGAATTTTTCTCTATGTAAATGATACATCCTCTGTTTCAGCTATTTGACCAGACTAATGTTTATGATGTACATGCTTGGTATACTTTACAATGTAGCATCACAATGAGAGTATGATAATCGCTATTTTATACGGGCCTATTTGTGCACAAACTGCAACGGCACAGGTTGTTAATCTTGCCTTGCTGCTGAAGCTGCTGTAGCTGCGGCCTTCTAATGCTGCCTTTACTCACTACAGAACACATTATACTGCCTGTCAGTTACGACATCCCGCAACAGTTGAGCATTGATTTGCGATAAACAATTTACCGATCAGTATTCATTGTTATGGTCACCCACTGCAATACTGGAAAGCAGACGTTAATAGCATTGTTTCTTTTCATATTTTTGTATTATATTATATCTTCTATGCTTTTTTGTTGAAAACACTTTCTCAGACATCTGTCGAAGTCTGTTCTCGTATTTGGCACATGACACAGCTTTAGTTCCAATAGAAACCATGCTGTGCCGATTTCCTTAAGAGTACAGCCTAGAATAAATGATGGACAAAACTGAACCATTTTTTTGTGTCAAAGCTATATTGTCATTACATTTGGTGGAGTTGGACAATAAATGATGTAGAAACATGCTAGTGTGGAGTGGGTATGGTTGCCTCATACTGTCGCTTACACCTCAGTGATACTTGCTGGTGAGATGTATATGACAGTCTCGTTGGCACTAACTCTAACCACCTGGTGTTGTGCCATAGTTGACTGTCAGGTTGGGGATTGCCACGTTAGTTGTCAACAGTCAACATTAGTTTTGCTGTGCATAACTGATTTGCAGTAGTCAAGCATGACTTAGCCGGTGATATTCAGCTTTTTTACATGTTGCTTACTCGCCGTCTTTTGTTGTCATAGTTTTTTTGTTATTGTGTAACGTTGCGTCGCTTGTCTCTGGTTACGTCTAACGCTGTCATTAACAGGTTTCCACCGGCGCGATGCCGGTGGCTTAGGGTTTTTCCCCGGCATCATGCCGCTGTAGTGGTAGTTGGTTGTGCGTCGTGCGACCGGCTGAGGCACGTTGCAGGTCTGTTACGAGGTACTGATCACCGATCATCTCGAGGTTGACTTTGGCGAAGATCACCAAGAAACCGACCCTCATATTGTCCGCGTCGGCTGGTCACTGGATAGCACATCCTTTCAACTAGGTAACCACCGCAACAAACTCCTTCTACGCCCTTTTTCCGTGCACTCGGTACGCAAGATTGATCAAAGAAATTACTCACTGTTACTCTGAATGCCCTTTGTTAACTTTCGTTATTTATCACAAAATACGGACCTTTGAATCTTTGTTATTTAATTGCTTCTTAGATGTTATCTTTTATGTTGTCTATAGCCTGCCTCTAGGTTAACATCATCTGCTTTGTAAACTGTGACTGATAATAATTGCTAATTGTCTCTGCAGGGCGGATAGCTGCCGTGCATGATGTAGTTTGTTGGTTATACCTAAAGCTGGATGCAGTTGTTTTTGTGGACCTTCTTTTATTCTTTCATATAGTTTATTTTTGCTTTACAAAATTATTTTTAATTATGTTATACGAGATGATGACGATGAGAAAGATATTTATATGGTGCCATAGAGTCCAGATTGACTAGTTAATGGTGAATATAGTCTTTTAATGTCGTTTAAATGTAGGAATGCTATGGCGTAGTGGAACGGTAGCATGTAAAGAGTTCCAGATGGAGATAGCCATATGCCATAGATTTAATCATAACCTAGAAATTACTAAGTACAGGGTGGTAGCTAGCAAAATATTGTTTTCCTAAAATAGCTGGTGTGATAATCAGAGTATATTAACTAGTGTTTTTATGTTTTATGTCTCAAATACTGTAGACTGTGTTTCAGTCTCTGTCTGTCAGTTGTCTTTGTTTATCTTTTGTATTACCTTATTCTGCCATTCTTTTGCTAATAAACGTCACGTGGTCATTAACTTATTGACTGCACTGTTGGCACACAAAGTCTCATTCATAGTTGGCCATGTAATGTTGTCATTGCTGAGTACTGAGTAAGTGGTGTTAACCTGAAGTTAAGGTTAACACCATGATCACCTGGAAATGGCCACCCTGAACGAGTGGACTCTCATAGTGAATTGCTGTAGTCAAGTCTCAAGATAGCCAATTTTTTGTTAGATTAGTCATTAGAACATTCGGTTTTGAAGGCTGTAGAGTTATGGATGCAATGTCCCAATTGCATTAAAGAGTAATGTGATCTTCTGATGCTAATTACGATTCTGAAGGTATTTTATTACATTTAAATAAATTAGTTGAATAATCTTAATTAGAGTTGCACTTAAAATGAGTTACTTTACTGTGACTAATTAATTAGAATTGTAATGAGATGTATGATAATCAGTTAGAATTAGAAGTTAGTTTTGAAATGACAGAATCTTAACAAACGGTTCAGAATATCATTATTAAGTCTCTGCATATCACTGTTGTCTAATTATGGTTCTTGCATTAGAATTAGCTAATCATCTATTGGAATTAGAGCAAAAATTTGAAGTAATAGATATAGAATTGACACTTAACAGCCATCCTAACCAATAAGTTGCTAATTGATTAGTTAGTTAACCATTACTGGATTTAGTGACAGACTAGTTGAGTACTGTATGATTTGGCTTATAGTGCGAAGTCTAGAAATGGCAAAGTTGTCTCTTTCTTATTGTTGAGAACTGACATATCTGAAAGTTCAGTGGTGTTTTAAAGTTGTGGTTGTTATAATCTGCTTAGACTAAACAAACAGCTAATGCATTTATTTTCTACTTTTTTCGTCTTATTGCACATTACTGAATAGGTAAAGTAAATGATTCCCATACTCGTTACGGAGCGTTAGGCCCGGAGCTGATCCCAGTGTACAGGCAGTCAGCCCGCGGGTGACTAAGTCATGGCAGTAGGCTGTCATTACTTTCCATCAGGCCTGCAATTACTTTCCCAGCTGCAGAGCATCGCCGCCCCTTGGCCGATACCAAGTTATACTGCTTGGTGACAGAGGCACATAGGTGTGAACAACTTGCTCAAGGTTGTTATGCAGCTTTTGCCCCGAGTAGGAATTGAACCCACGACCTGTTGATCAGAAGTCCAACGCTGTACCTGTTGCACAACCTACGACAGGCGATCAAACTTCTTGACGCAGTAGTCGCCACCTAAACTGAATACTAATGCTAATTTTATGTTTCAGATGGTGCCATGCACATTCAGTACTTGTATGACTAGGCACTAGCTCTGCTTTATTAGTTAATTAGTTAGTTAGAAACGTACAGATTAATGTTGCATGGGCAAAGGTGCTTCTAGAACACGGTGCACAAACTAAAATTGCAGGAACGACTTTGTGAAAAGAAATGTTTTTAATTATCTATTGAAGGAAGCCAGAGAAAAGATTGTTCCATGCACGAGCAGCCATCTCACTGAAAGATCGGTTGCTGATGTATTGTATGATCCCAGTGTTAAATGCATATTGGATTGCGCTCATCCAGTCAGTGATGCTGGTTTAATATGGCGGAGTTGCTGGCACATATACGCATTTCTGTCCCGCAGTAGGGTCGTAAATTCTGAGGCAACGACAGTGTACAGGTTCTGTCATTACTGTGTGAAATTGTGGGCCAGATCAAAATGGAAGTACTGAAATGATGCTCTAATAAGTTCCATGGCCACTGGCAGGTGACAAGTAGAGTATTAATCTATGTGCAGTGATCAGTCTATGTTTGTTAGGACTGCACTGTCCAGTTTTTGCTCTAAGGTCCTGTTGCAGCAAGCTCCGTTAACTTTTACCATCTAGGTTAACACATCGGCGTCGTCATCAGGACTGCACCTGGTCACGTGACACTGGCCAATACCATGTTGCCCGTCGCCGTTACCGCTACACCAGACTGCTGCACCAAACCACCAGAATTGTGCCATTGCTTCAGAAGTTTCTCCTCATGTACATTACGATGGACAGTTAGAACTATTTGCTTAGCATAAATTAACAGACGAGTTTAACTTAAGCCTGTAAACTAGGTCAAGTGTAGTATTTTTAAAGAATAATTTCTGTTTTCTAGAAGTAATAGCTTAACCACATACATTGTACTTCTACTTTGTCTGCAAACTGCAGCATATGAAATGTGCTCAATTTTTGTCTTAGATATTACAGAAATGATCTGAGAAAAATTAAATGCTGTAATATAAGCAAATGTTAACTGAATATCAATGTAGCATATAAACGTACGCAAGGTTTAGTTCTATATTTTAAATAGCTGCATCTATAAGTGTGTAGCAGAGCAATAATTGGCATGAGTGGTTTCAGTTTACATACTTGGTCTTTTGCATATCAGCATCTAACGCTTAACTTTAAAAACTTGGCATAGATCTCGTGATAAAGTTCCGGTGAACTCCTTGCAGACTGCTCCAGTTCGATGCACTTATCTGACGTGGAAAGAACAGCAATAACATGCATATTTGTGTAGTGCAGAATAAAACTCGTCAGATATGCTGGTCTGTACAACGAAACTGTGGTCCGCCTTAGTGTTTGTCAAGCGTTGCAACAGTCCGCGATGTGACTAGATGGGGGATTCTGTGTGATGCTGGAGACTCTGATGTCTCTTGAAAGTGGACACTTTTCCGCATTTTTTTACTTTACTCTTGCTGTTGACCTGTTGTTCCTTTTCACTTTTTATGTTTTTATTTTGGATTATTCAGATTTATGTATATAGTGTCAAACAATTGATGCTAAAGGATACATATTCATTAATATATCGTGACAGCAAAACTGCCTGGCTGTTTGTTTATTATCTTTGACTCGGCCCACTCAGGCCATGAGCCTCAGCAACCTGGAGCACTAAGGAAAGACCACTTGCTTGAGAAGATTATGAATGCTTGTCTTTTTTGAATGGCACTACCACTAGCAGTCACATGGCTGTTCAGTGCCGTTACATAGCATACATGCAAGCATCTGCCAGTCGGGTAAGTAAGTAAACAGGATTCTGATTAATGTGATCAGTCTCTCGTGTGGTCTCGTCCGCGATGTTGTCACTGGAAGTTGTGAAAGGATGTGTTGTAGGTATTACATTAAATAACTTTTGTGCTGTTTGCTGCTGCCATCTTGTGAATGACTGAGTAAAAATAGCTTCAGTGGTCGAAGTTTCTATCATGTCAGTGCATCTGTTTTCTATTGTTCAGCACATGTTACGGCGTTTGTTTGCTGTTTTGATGTATCGCAGGAGAAGAGGAAAACTCGTGGGGTTACGGAGGCACAGCAAAGTTCTCGACCAATAACAAGTTTAGCAACTTTGGCCGGCGGTTCTCAAAGGGCGACGTCATCATGGCGATGGTGGATTTTGAGAGTCGACCGCCAAAGATCTCATTTGCTGTGAATGGAGACTGGCATGGAGTAGCACTGCCGCTCCACGGATATAAAGTCGGAAATGTGGAGCGAGCACTCTTTCCGCATGTACTATCCAAGAATTGCAGGTGAGGTCACGTGACCTTGTAATGGGATATAAATTATTGCTGCTGTCGTTGTTGTTGTTTTTACATTCATTTCATTATTTTGTAT
>Ga0209780_1001660_pt1 | contig 14988 bp, 13 predicted proteins | sample WorMetexBAHAMAS2_FD_187384 | JGI IMG/M metagenome (GOLD analysis project Ga0209780, IMG submission 187384) | Marine gutless worms symbiont microbial communities from Max Planck institute for Marine Microbiology, Germany - Inanidrilus exumae... | ecosystem: Host-associated > Annelida > Digestive... | reverse complement strand
ATTTTTTACACCAAACCTACAGTGGACTTGCATTGTTAACTTGTTGGACCAAAAACGGCAAAAATTAATAACAAAAACGTGATCATCAGTTTAACACTTAAGTGTAAGGGTCTAGTTATTTATCACACGTAGGAAACAGCAAAAATCATTTTGTTATGGGATTATTAGAAATAATTCTTTGGTAGGCGGACGCGCCCGGGCCGAGTCGAACCCCGGTCACTGAGCGCGTCACGCTCTACTGCACATGGCGGCCGAGTGCGTTAGCCACTTGGCCACGAAGGCAGGTATCTTAATGTACACATATATGCCAAATTTCGCTCCAGTTACTAAGACCATTGCGGGGATATGGCCGATTTTCGATTTTGGTGGCCGTTCGCCACTTTGCATTTTTAAAAGTTGGAAATTTTACCCGCTGGGTCAGTTCAGAGACCTGGTATGCGTCATCATGGTGCCAGTCAGTCAAACCATTGCGGAGATATGGCGGATTTTGATTTTTCAAGATGGCAGCTGTCCGCCATCTTCTATTTTTAAAAGTTCAAAATTTTGCCAGCTGGGCCAGTTCGGAGGGCCAATGTGTCATCGTGCCAGATTTTGTGCAGATCAGTCAAACTGTTTGGAGATTGGCCATTTTTCGATTTTCCAAGATGTTCCATTCCAAGATGGCGGCCGTGCACCATCTTGGATTTGTCTCACGCGTGTGAGGACCACCGATGAAGAGTATTTGGCGATCTTCGTCACCGTGCAAAATTTGGTTGGAATCGTTGCAGTAGTTTTGATAATATGAAAGTTTTAATATTTTGCACATTAAGTTTGAAAATGCCTATTCACGCCCCTAGAATAGTTGTTTTTGGGGATTTGACACCCAGATAGGGAGCGCTATGATCGAGACCCCTAAAGGTACCGGTACTTCCTTGCGAGTGACATATAGATTGTCAAAATCGGTCCACTGGTGTGGGCTCGGCGCGAGCTGAAGAATAAAGCAAAAAAATTTAAAAGGTATACTAATAAACCGAAATAGGTGACATGTCACGTGTGTGCCCAGACCAACCATGTTGTCGCAGCGCCACATGTATTTGTACGTGTGGTCATACCCATGAAGTAGTTGTGTATTTCAAGTTTCATTGAAATCCGTTCAGGGGTTTTGGAGCCCAGGGGTCGAAATTTGCTTATTCTCATTACATTGGCTATTGGCTTTTACAACAGCTGGTACTACCGTATCAGCCATGATGGTGGTGTCTTGCACATTGTGCTGTGGTGCTTAGTTGGCAGACGTCACTTTCTAGTATGGGTGGGAGTTGAGGAGAGGAAGTGTCTGTCATGTTGTTGTTTTTGTTGCATCTCACTGTTTCTCACATGCATCTCTTTTCTCCCATACTCAACTAGAATGATGCGTAGTGTCGAATGCTGAATTGCCACCTGTCGAAGTGCTTGATGAACTAAGGAGATGATAGACAAATTGTAAATGCCATGCAGTGTAATCTGCACTTCACTGCTCAGTGTAACTGGTTCATTGTATAATGTTTCACAATATGTCGTATTGAGTGCAATGGCTCATGTTTACATCAGTGCTAACTGAATTGATTTTTGACTGTTTGATCAAACAGCACTCAATGAGTGGGAGTTCTCTTAAAATTTTGTCACCTTGTATAGGATTAAGAGCAAGTACCCAGCTGCTGGATGTTGGCTTTAGTTGCCAGTTTCTGCAGCAAAGGAGCTAGAACTTTTTTATAATTGTGTGTTCTGTCATCATGCCTATGTCTTTTTAGGTCTTGTTGAATATGAATTTTTACCATGTTATATATAAAATATCATATGTTTGTGTTATTTTTAGAATATATGATATTTCTGGGTCTTCTGATGAGAAATCTGATGACAGTGATGAAGAATCTGATGAGGATGATAATAAAATTACAAAAGCTGCTTTTGGTATATAAACAACTGGTTATTCACAGTAGACAGAAGATTTAAGTAGCTATGTCTGACTGTTCACTGGCCTAACTGCTAACAGTCAAAGGTGTAATTTATTTTAAACCTAAAATGTTTTTAGAAGATGCAATTTTCATTTGATAAGCTCGTGATAAACATGCACTTTGATTGTTTTATAGTTTGTTTCTTGGCATGTTATTAGTGGGCTAGTGGCGCTTACAACTTTCTAATATGTAGTACATTACGTAAGTGGTTTGCTACTGTTGCTGTACAGAAAGTATTGCTGGTCCTGATGTTGCTCGTGGTGAGGGTCTGGAAGACAGCAGTTCAGAAGATGATGAAGCTGGTGTTGACGATGCTTCACATCAAAGAACTGGTATGAATAGAGGCTATCGTTGTGTAGTCAAAGGTTTGATGGATTTGCTTTATAATGTCTTGTAAAAAAGACACCTTTTAACATTGTGCAGTCCTACATGCATAAGCTTGGATGTGGCCACCCATTAGGTTGGACTAATTTGGAGAAAAGTGCTTGTTTGGATTTATGTATTCTTGATACCATTATTAGCTTACCCAGATCTTAGCAGTTATCGCTGGTATCGTCCTAACCCTAGTTAGCACATCAGTGGATTTGTCTATTACTTTAACCATTGAGCCCAGTTTCAAACTGTAAAAAGTAAATTTTAATTTACTGAAGTGCTGATGCTGATAAGAAATAGAGGATTTGATGTGCACAGTGTAATAAAAACGAATCGCAATCAGACCTCGGTGTTGATGACGTATGAAAATATGCCGATGTTTCAGTTATAGAACATGACTGGGGAGAGCTAGATAAAGACGCACCCTGCACATCTGATGCGACATCTCGTCTTGCCGTGTGCAATATGGACTGGGATCGAATACGTGCAGTTGACATTCTTGTGCTGTTGAATTCTTTCAAGCCGGAGCGTGGAGTCATTCACTCTGTTACGGTATGTATCCCAGTTGTTTTTATTATATTGTTATGTTGTTCCTTGCTTACAGACAAGAGGCTCACCTATCACAGAGGGACCATGCGACATGCTATGTCTATTGATATACCTTGTGAAACATAGCACAAATTTACTAACGTGTCACACAGTACCTCTGCAGTAGCAGAGCTTTTTGTAATTTTTGTGGGCATCAACCATATCTCTGCAGCGGCTGATCGTCTCGGGTGCTGTCAAGTTAGGTGGATAGTCAGTGTGGTAAACTGGTGACGGTCTCAGTCACCAGTTTATCACGCTGACCGTCGACATCTGTGTACAGCACGGTGAGCCTGAGGCACTGCATCGCACGGATGTGTCAGCGGCAGCGGAGACTTGTAATTTCTTTAGCGAAACTTTCTCCCCTTTTTCATGTGTTACAGATAATTTTGCTTAACATGATATTACATTGATTGCACTTGTGACTAGGAGATATGAATGTACCAGATTTTGGCTCTGGCAAGTCTTAAATCCGGCTGTTTTTTTTTTGTAAATCCAGTCAATTCCGGCTTTCGCCAGATTTGCGGGATTTCTTCGCCCACCATATTCTGGCTAGTAACGATTAAGATTCAATGGATTATGAGTTCTGAGTGTGACACACATTGTCAGATGTAGTCTTTTAAACAGCAGCAACATCCATGAACATTATAAGATACATGTTTTAAAAATAAATACACCATATAGTGTTGTGACTTGTGCCCGACTATTGATGTGTGGAATAGGAATATCCGGCTCTGGCTTCACCCGACCAGGTTTGAGTATGCAAATTTGGCCAGGTCCGGCTCCAGCCGGATTTGAAAAACTGGAATTTGTTACATCCCTATACTTGTGGTTATTCTGCTGTTTGAGAGGATTGTTAATGTGGTATTATAACATAATGTACTATGGCATGGAGATCATGGTGCAAGTAACTCAGTTGATGCTAACTGTAGCATGTTTCCCCAACAGTGATTTTCGTTAACGAAAACTAAAACGAAAATTGGCAAAAACGAAAAAAATAATGAAAGCTAAAACGAAACTAAAACTATAAAAATAAAAACGAAATAAAATGAAAAAATCCAAAACGAAAACGATAATAACACTGACAACAGTTCCCTGAAGGTGGCACTGCGGCGACTGACCGACTGCACTCCTGAAACATGCATGCCTTTGAAGCGGTTCAAGTTCCTGCGGCAGCAACTGTCCAGTTCTCGTACCCAGTCAGCATCTGCTGGTGTTGGTCCAGAGACTGAACTTTCCAACTATGCTGCTGAAATGTGCTCCGGTACAGTTCTGAATTGCAGTGCTATCGTGTTCTGGCAGGCTCGCGAGGCTGGATATCCTCTTTTGTCCAAGATCGCCATTGATCGTATTTCAGCCCCAGCGTCGCAGGCGTATGCTGAATTAGCGTATGATGATGAATCATCATCATACGCTTATTCAACATACGCCTGTGACGCTGGGGCTGATGATAATGATGACGACGACAGTCAACAAGTAACTCCGTGTCTGTGCTGTATACTGCCTTATTGTTGTTGGTAGTGTGTAACAGTAAGTAAAACCAAGACTAAAATTACATGAAACTAAAACTGGAACGAAAAATACTGTAAAACTAATACGAAAAAATAACCATAAAACTACAACGAAAACGAAAGAATAATGAAAACTAAAACGAAACTAAAACTAAAAAATATTTTTAAAATGAAAACTAAAACTAAAAAATAAATCAAAACGAAAATCACACTGTTCCCCTATCCAATTTCGCTAATTGCCGTCAGCAAGGATGTTGGCATGTGAGCAATAGAACTGGGCTCCAGCAAAATCTTCCAGTTGTTAGTTGTCGGTGCCAGCTAACACAGGTTGATCTAGGGATGCATGGTATACCAGTATCAGAAAAATACTGTGGTATTTAAAGTGACGGTATTATATACTGTTAGCTTGCTAAATACCGTCTGCAGCATTCTATTTTGTGTGTATATGTGTTTGAGGTACTTTTGATGCTTTTGAGTTACTTTCACCACAACTTTGCACTGAATGGTCTGGTGATGGCATGCACGACTGATTTGAGATGAATCCCACCACAAGCATTTGTATCTATAACAACATCCACTCTGATATGCAGCCTTTAGCACGGGCTGCAGACCCTTACAGCCCTGCTTAGATCAACTCTAATCTTCTACCATCTGTGGGACAGTAAAATGAGTGCCAGCTTTCAGGCTGAGTAATAGTAATAAATGGTAATGGTGGATGTGGATTGTGGGACTCACACCCAAGTCAGTGGGCTTGATTTGAGGTTTGGTGGCTTCCAGTAGTGAGTCTACAGTCATCAAATGAACTGGGTGCAGTCTTGCAATAGCTAAACATTGTCATTGATGGTATTACTATTAGGCCGCATTGCCTGCATACAGTGCATAGATGTAGCCAATTACTACTTGATGTCACATGTAGCGTGGTCTGTGTGTTTGTCTGTCTTGTGCACATGGGTGAGCTGTGCCAAAAACGGCTAAACCGATTAAGATGCTGTTTGGGGGCTGACTCATGGCTCCATGGAGCCATGTGTTAGATGGGGGTTTAGATCTCCACACAGGAAGGGGCACTTTTGAGGGGACATGTTCCAGCTTACTCGAACATACCTACGCATGAGTGCATTACGCATCATTTGCCTGCAAACATGGGCGATTGTGCCTGTCAGCACACCTGGTGGACGAATGCACTCATGGCAAGATAGCAATGCGGCCTTTTGCCAGATTTCTATGAACACTTCTTACTGTTGCTGTTGTCATCTTATTTTACTAGAAGCTGGAAGGATTTTACTTTGTGTACTGTATGTATTACAGATTTATCCTTCGGAGTATGGGCTGGAGAAGATGAAAGAAGAGAACATCAGTGGTCCTTCAGAGCTTCAAGAGTCACCACAACTAGAGGACAACGATGGTGATGATGATGGTATTATGGCACATGTTTTGTCTTACAAATAGTTATGCTGCGAAATGAGTATTTTGTATGACTTTGTAGTTGTTGTGTGGTCTTTCATTGAGGTATTTATCATTTAATGTCCTGTTGCAATGTTTTTATAGGAATGGATTACCATCGTGAAAAACTGCGTCGCTACCAAATTACTCGGCTGCGATTTTACTATGCGGTTGTTGTGTGTGATTCACTGGAAACGGCAAACGAAATTTATGAGAAGTGTGATGGGATTGAATACGAAGGCAGTGCTAACAAACTTGATCTACGGTAATGTAGATATGTGCTTTATGCGGAGACTTGTATATTGTCAGATTAATGTTAGCCATTTTGTACTTGTGATGTTGTGAGTTCAGTATATGAAATACAGGAAAACGTTGTATTGACATACAATTTTTTACATTTTGCATGTGATATATTTATTAATTATACTTTTGACACTCAACAGTGTAGGCGAAGACATTATGTTTTGGGGCTGTACATGTGCCACACATGTTTGTTCGTTTGTCCAGACAGATCTTGTTAACACGATATCTCAACTTAACCCCTACTGATAACCTGTTTAGGTTGTGGAGGTCAAAGGTCATGGTCACAGCTAGCTGTTGAGGTGGTGAAGGCATCCACTTAGTCCTACTTAGTTTACGTACTGTGTTCTAGAAGCACTTTTGCTCATGCCACTTTAATCTGTACGTTTTTAACTAACTAATCAACGTCAACTCTAGGGCGTCGTAGTCCATCTTCTGTTTAGAATCTAATTGCGTTGACTGATGATAGCAATATGATGACGATTATGGCACCATATCTTTTCACATTACCTTGCCCAGCAAGGACGTACTGTTTTTCTAATTCGGCATGTTTACTGCATGTTGTGTATGATGTTCAGCTGTATAGTTATTGTTTTTAAAAAGTACATGTCACACCAAATATTGTAGGTTTATTCCGGAAGATATGACATTTGACCACGAAGCGAAGTCAGTTGCTACTTCCTTGCCAGAGCACTATCAGCCCACCATTTTCACTAACTCCGCACTTCAGTGTAGTTCGGTATGTTTAATTGATTCTGTCGTGTTTGCTTGATGTAACGGTTTATGTATTAGTCACAGGGATGGGCACGGGACGTTAAAGTCTGAGACCGAGACCTTCACCTGACGAGACCGAGACGGGACGTTCACATTTTGAGACGAGACCGATACGAGATGTTTGTAGGTAACGAGAATTGGCCTGGGCTTACATGTTATAATGATTGCAGCCGTAACCTTATATTTACGTCCATTAATAATAATAATAATAATGCATAATATTAAACTATAAGGCACTATAACATTGAGTCAACTTAAAGCATAAACGTCTTGTTCACTCAATGTCAGAAAATCTGTGCAATATTCACTCCCTTTCTTCAAAATAATTTGGGCAAAATAACGTCTTGGGCATGAGACACAAATAGACGAGACCGAGACGTTGTAGTTTTTTGTCAAGAAGAGACGTTGGTGCTGAGACCATATGTAACGGTCCAGTGCGCTAGCCCAGGGAGAGGAGAGGAATTGGTTGGTATATGGGATGTGTGCAGTCAAGATGTCAGCAGTGGTCACAGTTTATAGAGGACACCGCTGAACCCTCTTTTTCATGCCTGGGATTATCTCCCTGTTCATCATGTGCATAAGAATTATTAGAAAATAATTCTTTGGTAGGCGGACGTGTCCGGGCTGAGGTTTGAACCCCGGCTCCCGAGTGCGTCATATTCTTATGCACATTGCGCCCGAGTGCTTTGACCACTGGGCCACATGGGCAGGTCTTAATAAAGTATCGTTCAGTGTGAATTTCAGTGATGTTAACACATATAATTTTCATATATATGTTTGCAACTGGTTTGGTAACAGGTAGCATTGACGTGGGATGAAACACCTCATGAACGCATGGCATTCATGGCGCGTGACTTCTCAAAAGATGAACTTGCTGATCAGGACCTCCGAGACTATGTTGCGTCTGATACAGACAGTGATGGTACGTTATTAGTGCATCTGTCAATGTATGAGACTGAACCAGTGTCGACGAGTTTTCTGAACTTTCCGTTTTTGTCATTTGTATTCACTACAGTGTTACTAAAAAGTATAATTGGGGCATGGCGCCAATGTAGGTAAGACTGTTGAGAACTCTAGCTTCTTCTTCCTAAGCTGCATGCACTGTTTGATTTCAGCAAGGGTTTGTTCGTTCTTTGCGGGCAGGGGTCCAGCCTACTCTGGGCCCCAGCGCTGAGACCATATAGCGGTCCAGTGCACTTGCCCAGGAAGAGGAAGGGAATTGGTAGGTGTGTGCGATGTGTGTTAGCGACATGCGGGGAAGGCAGGTTAAGTAGGAGTGAGCAGCTTGTCAGGTATTTCTAGAGCGCGCCCCTTCTAGACGTGGCCTACTGTCTGGCTTAGCCCTGACTGGCACTGTGTACTACGCTGGCACGACAGGCAAACTTGACACTGCTAGATCAAGGTAGGGATGGTCACAGTTTATAGAGGACACCGTCGAACCCTCTTTTACCTGCCTGGGATTATCTGCCTGTTCATCATGTGCGTAGGAATTATTAGAAATAGTTCTTTGGTAGGCGGACATGCCCGGGCCGAGTTGAATCCCAGCCACTTAGCGCATCACGCCCTACTGCACATGGCGGCCGAGTGCGTTAACCACTCGGCCACGTGGGCAGGTTTTCAACAAGGTATGCAGCCAGTAAAACCTTTCTGCAACGAAATCCTCCAGTTCGTAACTTGGCGTGCCAGCTAACACAGGCAGACCCGCATAATGACCATAAAACGGTGGTGGCTGTTGTTGCTAATAAGTGTGACTTAACAAGTGTAAATGTGTACAAGCTACAACATAAATTGAGACATTAAACATTTGTGGACAGCTTTCAAGGACGACTCAGAAACAGTTTTCCTAATTGAGCTACTTCAACTGACACAGAGCGCCAGTCCGTCGGCCTTTTTCCACTAACATTACTAACCAATGCTAGTGCTGCTGAAATAGTGATCTCATGGCACTATAGCAATACTACTGTTATTGTTATGGTCCTAATTATTAATTGTTAACCATCGATACATGAATGTATTGATAGTTCTTTAGCATTTATTGCCAGAGTGGTGGATGAAGTCGATGACAAGATGGCAGAGTGAACAATTTTTCTTTTGCATTGTTGTTGTTACATTTGTTTATATTTTTTTCCAGCGACTGCTAGTCCAGTGATTTGCTGGGACGATGGATGCAGCAGAAATTTGTGTTAAATCATTGTGCATAATCTAATCTCATCATGCGGGGTGACCACTTGTCTGGATATGGCTGGGAATTTGGCTGCTGTCCAGCAATTGAATAAAGGTCAGGGATTTAACAGGGAAAACTTTTTTATTGCTGACTTCATGCTTGAGGCTATACTGCTGTTTAGTGATTGCTGAGGGCCTTGTGTCGTCATGTGAATGTCAATTTGGCCGCTTATTAAGTCATCATGAACATTTTTGTAGAATAATATATACTGACATTTATAGCGTACTGGTAGGACTGACAGTAACATAAGCATGACTTTGGTAATGTAACATGGGTATGAGTGCTGTAAAAGTCCTCGGAATGTTGGCAAATTTTACAGTGCTTTGAGTGTAGTCACCCTGATCACACTTCTGACTTTGCTGGTACTATGTTGCAGATGCATATGGTGATCTTGTTGATGACTCACAGTGGAGGCAACGAGATAAGCCCGATTCTGATGGCAGTGATGAGGAACCTAGGAAGAATGATGGTGCAAAAATAGAAAAATTTCGTGACTTGATACGGAGCCTGCAAGATGATAAACCTGCCCGCCAAAATAATGAAGAATTTGAAATGGAGGTTACTTGGGAGCCTGGTACAAATTATTCTGTCTGTAAATGTGTGACTACTGTTGATGGTCTTGTGTGTGATGCTCCATAGTCTGTAGATTATGCGATATGGCATGTAGAAGCTGCCACCCTTACTTGTGAAAAGATCAATATACACTGTGTCTCAAAAAAGCGACACTGCTTCAACTTGCTGTAACTTCGACGAACAGCAAACGATGTTGATAATTTTTGGCAGAAATGTTACTAAGAAAGTAAGCAGTCAAATGGTAGTTTATTTTCCAACATTACCTAACTAGTGCTTCTGCACTGCATGGGGAAACAGAAAGCCGAAAATTGCATCTTTTCACTTAAATGCTGAATGTTGTTATGCTAAAGGATTCACAAAACATTTATCACTTGGTCACAGCTGAACGAACATTCACATAAGAATTGGCCATATGCACCGAACAAAATCTAGGAAGGGAGTGTAGCACACACTCGTCATTTACCAACCAAGTCTGTTGTGATGTCAGTCGGTGGGAGTTGTTCTTTGTCGGGCCTCAAATGAAAAGTCAATGGACAGTATTGGTGGGATATCTTACTATCTCTACAAATGTTAGCTGTTATCAAACACATTGTCGACGACAAAATTATTTGCCTTACAGCAACACAGCTCATGCATGCACCAGTGCATGGTGTGCACAACACAGTTTAACTTCATGTATCCTGAGTTATGGCTCCAACAGGCCAGAGCTGAACTTAATTGATTACCAGATTTAGGGAGTGTAGCAGCATGAATATGAGTTTCAAGTCAACGAAATTAAAGAAATCAAGCAGCGACTGGTCGAACAATGGAAAAGCAGTAATAAAACGTTTGAGTGAAAAATGCAATTTTCTTTTTTTGCCACGTAGTCCAAAAGCATTACTTAGGTAAAGTGGAAAAATAAATCACTTTGACTGCCTGCTTTTTGGTAACATTACTGTCATAAATTGTCGAAATCGGTTGACGTACGTCGATGTTACAGCAGGCCAAAGCAGTGTTATTATTAAGACGGTATATAAATCTAGTGCTTTATTAGCACCCTTGCGCCTATGGCGCTCGGTCACACCTCGTTCCTATGGTGCTCAGTCCATTGTGGTTGCTGGCTGCTAGTTTTGAATATCCCGACAGAGCTCACGTGCCTACAGTGCTTGATCCATTGCACCTGCCAATTCAGGTGCACTGAGCATGTCCTTGCAAATGTAGAGGAAACTTAATTAGTTTACTACAAAATTTGATATACATTGTACTGTCTGCTATGTTTAAATAGTGTCAATAATTGCAGTTGCCAGAGAGTTTCATGTCTGTTACTGGCTCGTGAGATTTGATGAACAGGGTACCAGCTTTAGTTTTTCCATTGCAGCCATTTGTTTCAGACAGGTTGACAGCAGTCATTGAAAAGATGGATTTGAATGGAAAGTTGTATTTTAATTGAAACGTCGTGAGTTTTAATGCCATGCAGTTAAGAGACTGGTGAAAGTATAAGTGAAAGCTTTTAAATTTTCAGTCTTCAAACTAGCAGCTTGTATTCCATACAGTTAGGTATGTGGTTATGGTCTGTGGTAATGTTACATTTTAAAGTCGACTGTTTGACAGAGTCAATCTAATAAAGCTGGTCTCAAGTGTCCATCCAACCGTCCGAATGTCTGTCCACCAAACGTTTCTTCGATTTCAATGAAATTTGGAATGTAGGTAGAGGTAGAGTCGATAAGTGATGCACGGCGGTGTGCAGTACAACCTGATCCAAGGTCAAGGTCACGAGCCCTTCAAAGTTGGAAATCCGGTCACTTTCAAAAGCTATCTCCTCCACCATTTACAGTGGGAGCTGATAACTGACCATGGATTCTTAAACAAGTGCACAATATCTAAATTTGTTCAGGCCGGATTTTTGATATTTGTCCTAGTTTTTGTGTCAAATGACTTTGAACTTAGCACAAACGTTAGTTGCGAAGAGTTGACCATCAGTCTTGTACGGGGCTAATTTATTTAAGGCTGCATTGCCTACACACAATGCATAGATGTGGCCCAGTGCTACAGATGTCAGACAAAAACAGCTGAAGCAAATTTGCCTGCCTAGCACACACGGTGAATGAATGTATTTGTGGCCGCGATGGTTGTCAAGACAGTGTGCTGCCTCTTTCCAAATTACTTTAGACACTTGTTCAATGTTCCACATTTTCTTAGACTGTTTTGACCAGGTTTAAAGGAAAAGACGGAGCGAAAACTGAAAGAGGTTGAGACAAAAAGTAGAAAGCTCACTCCGTGGCAGGAATATAAAGAAAAAAAAGCCAGGAAGAAGCTTGAGAAAAAGGAAGCCAAAGCGGTATGCTGATTGTATGTAATATGTATCTGTTTTGTTTTAGGATTGTTGTTTGATTGTGACTTCATTACATTTGTTGCCCCATATGGGCTATGGGGCGGTAATGCGCCCTGATTCATTTGTTGATTTAGGTGCTATATAAATTCTTTCTTTACTTAACTGCCTTCCTTACTTTATTCCTTTCTTACTTCCTGCCTTATACTTTCTTCCCTGCTTATTTACTTCCTCACTTATTTACTTCCTAACTTGTCTACTTCTTCCAGAATAGACCCGTTTCGTTTCCATGCCAGAGGTCTTAGGAGGCGACCAAACCTGGCTTTAGTATTTTTGTGTTAATTTTATGTTGTAGTATATTTTATTACAAGACTGTGTTTGCTTTGTTGTGTTTGATTTAGTTTTTTTAGTATAAGCCAAGAGATTGGCTGGGAAGAACGTTTCCGAAATGTCCTATTTTGTGTCAGGTGGGACGTAAAGCACTTACTCACTCAATCAGTTATTTCATCTGTCACATTAACTCACAAATTCAGTTATTTCATCTGTTATTGCAATAAAACTGTATAGCTTCAGTCATGAGAACAGCAGTGAACAGTAATATTGGTACTGCATTTGTTTTGATAATATTTCATCTTGCTGAATTACTGATCTTTTGTTACTTCACCTCCGTAAGGGGTGCACATGTATTGTGATGACTATGCCTGTGTCTGTCTGTCTGTCTGCAAGGATATCTCAGGAACCACATGCATGATCTTTACCAAATTTTTGGTGCAATGTTGCCTATGATTGTGGCTCGGTGTCTTTGTGATAAGCGATGTTTTTGGATGACATCATGTTTTTTCTATAATGGGCCATATTGCAGTATGATGACTTTCGCTACAAAGGATTGATTTCGCTTAAATTGAGTTATTTACCATAAAGTCAGACAGAATTCAATTTCCTGTTATTAAAGGGCATAATTTTGACTAACAGTTTCTAAATTACTCGCAAACTAATGTAAAAGAGGAACAGGGAAATTTGACACTTAATGGGAAGAATTACCAAAACACGTTACTGTAGCTATTATTATTATGTTTATTATTATTACATTACATTCGTCAACGGTGAACGTTGGCGGGGAAAATATACCAGTGACTTAATGCATGGACGTAGGAAAGCAAAGTTAATTTAGCATTAATGGGACTTAGGTTAAGGAAGTGTATTGAGTTAAGGGAGAATTGAGCCGCTGAGAATTGTAGTGGTTTATCTGCAAGTATACAGAAGTTGAGAAATTCGTGTTGAGAGGTTTGCACTGGCCCCTGTGGTTACCTGAAGCATGGTATAACAAAGGATGCATTCACTGCCTTGCAAGCCCCCATTAAAGCTGCACAAGTATTGTGATTAGTATGTCTGTGTATCTCTCTGTCTGTCTGTTTGCGAGAATATCTCCGGAACTACATATGCAATCTTTACCAAATTTTTGGTGCATGCTGCCTACCATCATGGCTCGATCTTTCTCTGTGGAAGGGGCGGAGTCTGCTGTCTACAGTTGTTTTGTTTTTTTTTTTGCAGAAGAAAGCAGCAACGGTTGAAGGTGACAACATTAGTGATGATGAAATACCAGCTGATGTTAATCTTAATGATCCTTACTTTACAGAAGAGCTCTCTGGACCTGGACACGTTAACCAAATGAATGGTATGATCTAGTTTAAATTAGTTTTCTGTTTTTATTTGGGCTGTGTATATTGATAAATAATTGTCATCATGGCTTGTACAGTAGTACAAGCTGTCATAAAAGCCAGCAGCCAATGCAGAGCTATTTTAGTGCAATAATTCTTTTTTAGTTTTAATTTGTGTTTGTGCAATTCATGTTAGTTTTTATTTAGTGTTAGTTTTTAATCATGTTTTTGTATAGTTTAACGCTTATCTTTTTTATTTTATACAGATCACATGTCTTATTAATTTTAGTTCGCGATTTAAATTTGATATTGGTCGTCTTCTGGACTCTAGGTTCAATTATTGTAATTTGATCTAGAGTAACTATTTGTCCAATGTGTCTGCTGAAATGTTAGCCAAAGTTTCTGTGTTAAGAGACTTCTTGCTGTTTAGAGACAATCCAGACCTTTGTTTTCATAAGTTTAATATGGACGACATTGCATGTTTTATCACGGGTTTATGCACCAGCTGATTTTCTTTGGAAGTCAACCTAATACTATAGGTGGCAAATTTCCGTCCGTGTGTCCGTCCGTCCACAAAAAGTTCCTTCGATTTCCATGAAATTTGGTATACAGGTAGTACTCGATGAGAGATGAAAAAAAGGTAATGACCATGCCCGGATCCAAGGTCAAGATCAAGGTCAGGAGCCCATGAAAGTCGGAAATTCGACCATTTTGGACCATTTTCAAAATCTATCTCCTCCCCCATTTATAATGGAGGCTGACGAATGACCACGGATTCTTAAATTAGGGGCAATATCTAAAATTTACCGGTCAGATTTTTGAAATTCGTCCTCGTTTTTCGTCACTTGACCTTTGAACTTTGGTCCTAACCATGTCTGACAAGTTAGCGGAAGTCGACCGTCAGTCTCCGTACGGAGCTAATTTTAAATTTTACAATTAATAACTCATTTGATCATGGATAGTGCAGGCTAAAAAAGGAACATTTAAATACACCCTCAATAAAAACAAAAGCAACATATTATTTTCTAAACAGAAATCATAAGATCGTTTGAATATAGCTACAGTTGCGCTTGCGGAGTTTACACCTTGATTGTTTTCAGAGGTCAATACTACGATTATTAAAATGATGCAGTCTGCTATGTTAACTTATGCTATCAATACAACACAACAATGTACCTTATATATACGAAGGTCATGACTCATGACCTAGTATAGTGTAGTCAGAAACTATTTGAAAGACGCATGATTTAATCCAGATCAACTACTAGTCCAC
>Ga0209780_1001659_pt1 | contig 14991 bp, 10 predicted proteins | sample WorMetexBAHAMAS2_FD_187384 | JGI IMG/M metagenome (GOLD analysis project Ga0209780, IMG submission 187384) | Marine gutless worms symbiont microbial communities from Max Planck institute for Marine Microbiology, Germany - Inanidrilus exumae... | ecosystem: Host-associated > Annelida > Digestive... | reverse complement strand
CGTTTTATTGCTTATTTCTTTCACGTAATAATAATAATAATAATAATAATAATAATAATGCCATACTGCTCCACGACAGTTTACCTGCTTATGACTGCACCGATTGATTTTTCGTACCTATTTTCGTATTTTTCCAGTAATTTTTAAACCCCCTCGGGATCATATGTACCGAGGGCAAAAAAAATAATAATACAGTGGCCGATATGGCGGCAGCCAGAAAAACTGAGAAGTATTCAAGACTTATTTCTTCCAGTCATCTGCTTGAGCCTATTGCTGTTAAAAATCTTGTTGCGCTCAGCTCGTCAACGCTAAAAGTGCTTTCGATCTGGGTCGCCGAGTTAACGATAAATTTGGAGATGCCAGACATTTAAGTGTGTTTTCCACTTTAATTCTTGGCTCAGTTTTCAGCGACTATGTCGTCTTTTACGGGTACCGTATATTATTAGACTGCGTGCATCGCGTGCCCACAGTGTGTAAATGCGGCCTTTGGTACAGACATCTGTGTGTTTGTGTTTTGGGCACACGGGTGAGCTATACAGAAACGGCTGAACCGATCGAGATGCCGTTTTGGGAGCTGACTCATGACGTGGGACCAAGGAATCATTATTAGATGGGGTCCAGATTTCCTACGGGAAGGAGCACTTTTGATAGGGGACACGCACCGACCCATTGTAACGCATCCACGTATGGCGAATGTGTCTGTCTACCCAGCGCACGCGGCGGACGAATGCATTGGCCGCCGCGAGGGTTGGCAGCACGGCGATGCGGCCTCTTGCAAAATTACTTTGGACACTTGTTTATGTTCGTATCTGTCAACGTCATGATTTTTCGCCGTGCGCCGCGAAATTCTTAATGACCGTCGCATCAACGTCTGTAATTACGCACCAATGAACCTATTTCGTTCAGAAAATTTTCTGACGCCAACATAGTATGAAATATGGTAGCACGTGACTAGAATTGGACTAGTTATATGTTGCCAGCAGCCCATTGGATCAAGTAAGTAAAGTATAACTTCGTCTGCGTCGACAGGAATGAAGAAATTTCACTGTCACTCTTATCTGTCTGCCCAGCATCAGTTAAGCTTCCACCCAGGGCTCTCGTTAAGATGTCGTGAGCTGGCGTACATACGACTCAGGTGTTATTTGTCGTACGTTACGACTAAAGGTCAAATTTTGGACGTAAGCTGTACGCCAGATGCATGATTTTTTGCCGCATGCACCCGCAGAGACGACAAAAACAAAGAATGTTTACACGGAATATTTTTACGATTAGGACTGAACAATGAGTGTAATTTGTGGTTGAGACAAATTAAAGTAATAACCGGTAATTAAATTCGTACATTTCAAAAATTAGACTTTTCCATCGAACGTATTGCGAAATGCCAACTGAATACACCAAGGCATTTTTTTCGACGTTCGCTTACGCCTGGCTTCAATTTTTTGGCGTATATTTACGTCGAGGCGTCGATTTTTGGTTGTAGGGCCTTTATTGCGATTTTTAAGACACGTGTACTATACGCCGATGCGTCCACTAACGACAGCCCTGTTTCCACGCAGTTAATTACCAGGTTATACCGCTACACAGATCAAAGAAGGACAACGAAGTAAGATGGTCGTCGTGAGCGGTACGTCTTTCGGCGCTCTCCGATGCCATCGAACGCCCGCTCGCTCTCTCCTCCCGCACCTGTTTTTATCGATTCTCCTCGACCCATCCGGCCACGTCGCTGGCCAGCCCCGCCCGGCCATTCCGACGCCATTACTCGGCATTCAATCCACCGAGCGACCGGACGTCGCCGGAGTCCGGCCGTACGTCCCACGAGAACGGTCCGCTAGACCTGCGGGCTATACCACACGGACAGCGACCTGCAGCCAAGTACGACCGGCCGGCTTTAAAGCTCTTGTTCTATGTTACAGACTTTACAGCTATCCATCCTCTCCCACTTGCTGAGCTACAACTATAGTACAGCACCCATGCTATGTCAAGCGACTGTATGGTGAAAACAACGTCGTTCAGGCCATTTGACTCTACTGTTTAGGCTGTCGTATCCTGTCGATCGACAGCTTTAGCACTGTTTTGTGACACAGACATTGTAAGGTGGTCCTGCAGCAGTAATGTGACAATGCCACCTTAATCTATTTCATTGCTAATAATAATAATAATAATTTGTAACTGTAGTAACCTAGCTGTGAGCACGTTACCTAGGCTACCTCACCAATCACCATCTGTATTGAACGCTGCGTCTATAGGCCTATCCAAGCCACATGAAGTAGAACAGTAATGTTAGCCGTTGACCTAAATAATTACAACATCGCTATCGCGATGATTTCGGAGACTTACTTGAAGCACACGCACACGAACACTGTTGTCAGAAGGCGTAATCGCATGGGACGTAAGTGCACTCAGAGACCCATATCATGTCCTTCGTAACATTTTACCTGACGAAACAGTACCATTTTATGGACCTGGTTGAGGTGACATAACAGAGAACTTGTAGGCTACATGAAACTACTCATCTTGTTCAGTGTAGTTTTTGATAATCTTTATTCATCGGAATGTGAAACCAGTAACAAATAAAGAAAAAGCAAAAACGTAACTAACTTAACGAAAGAAATGTACATTTTAGGCCTATATATTCAACTTTATTCACCATTTCTGATAGAGCAAAAAAACGACAGGAAAATTTTAGCGCGTATGCTCTACAAAGACATGCACTAAGTTTAAACCTATACTTCTCACATTATTCGTCCATAATACTACGAGACACTTGTTTCTTATTTTGTAATTGTATTACTCTCATCGCAGTGAATTTAGAGGACACAAAAATCCTATTCACGTCCAGAAGGCCAGTCGTTACTAGGGTTGACAGTTTTTGAGGTCGCGTGGCTTTAAAACTTGTTGTAAAATTGGCAGTTGATAATATTTATGGCGATCTGCGCCTCCGGAGAAAACTGATTGCAAGAAGCGACCGGTATACGCGGTATACCCCTTCGCTAATAATAATAATAACTTACTGTTCGGATACTCACAGACACACATGTCGGATCCATTGCTCTATTCGAACCACTAAAGTGGTCGGTAATGTAGTGGCGGTTTGGTTTGGCGTAGTGGTAACGCGTTGGTCTCCATCAACGAGGTTAGCCTAGGTTGAGCCCGGTTAGTACTGTGATGGGTGACTGTGTCCGGGTTCGACTCCCGGAGGCGGCACTTTATTTCGTTATGTAACCAGCCACCCATTATGTAAAATATAACGGTGTGAAGCTCTCGCTGTTACTACAACAGCCCACCATACTTCTGTTATACGAAGAACACCAGGCATCAATCGTGGCCAGTAGTCTTTGAGCCGCTGCATTGTTTGGCAAGTCACGAGTTGCGGAGGCTGCGGTGGCGCTCGGCCGCATCTCGTGTCCGATCTAGTAAGTCGTGCTACCTGATAACCCAACTTACCGAGGGAGCCCGGTCGTCGTTGGTCGATCGGACATCAAGTAAATAAAGGCTATGCAATGCCGATACCGCCTGCCGAGATCGGAATAATATCGTCTGGGAGTCAGAGACCTCCGAATGACATGTCATCTATTCTTCGTGCACGTATATATACACAGCCGCGGCGTCGAATTTGCGCAATAAAATTATGGATGGAAAGAATGCGACGACGTCGAAAGACAAACGTGAGGCATTACGCTCGCATCTTTTCATCCCAAGAGTGTGCCACTATGGTACTGCTAGCATAGTCCAGTTGTTCTGTGAAAACGTCTTACTTTCTTACTTATTTAGGATAGGTTTCGCATGACACAGCATGGTAGCGTGATAATGATTATCTATTTGCCGGAATGAAAATCTATAACCGTAAGCATCGCTTTGCGTAATTTTACTTCACAACTCTCGCCTCTGCCGGGCTAAGAACCGCAAAATCGTCTCGTGAATAACTTCAATATAGGCATGCGCTGCGCGTATTTTGTCGATAAAAAACCGATATCAAAGAAAAGGAAATTTAACTAAGTATAAAGTAGACGTGCTGCATGTCCGATTAACTGAGTTGGATGCAGCACACCAAAACCTGCCTTGTTACTTACTTACCTACTAATAACTATGGAGTCATCTATTTCCCATTGTTTTAACATTACGGGGTAGCGCAAATACGCCCACTAGCGGATAAACTTTTCTACAACAGTAAAGCTACTATGCATATCTATTCACACAACAAATTTGAGTTTTTTATCTTAATTACTTCCTGACATATGAGGGGTCCTAAAAATCCAAGACTGCGTCGTGATGTTGTAAAAGCGCCACCTAGCGGAGAACATTTTCATTTATGTTAAAGCTCCTATGCATATCAATAATTCACATACCAAATTTCAGCTTGGATTTTCAAAATTTCAATTTTTCAACGGGCAGAACGATTAAGAGGGTGGAACCTGCATGCCAAATTTTGTGGAAATCGCTTCAACTGTGGCCGAGATATCGCGATTTTTCGATTTTTCAAGATAGCGGCCGCCACCATCTTGGATTTTCGAAATTTCGAATTTTTAACGGTCGGGCGAGTCGCGAGTCGAATTGCGTCACTGTGCCAAATTTCGTCGAAATTGTTCGAACCGCGGCCGAGATATGTGAATTTCAATATTATGCTAGTTTGTCTTGAAAATTCCTATTTACCCCCCTTTTCGGAGTTTTTGGGGGCACATTTCACTTCAAATGATGTCACTTATCACCTAACCCCAAAAAGGACCATCCTTGGGCTAAGCCACGTCATTTGAGCCATAAATCGCGAATATTTTCCTATTGATTTTTGAATGGGCCAACTTAACTACATAAATATGATGAACTTTTGTGGGACAACAGGCCTTACAAGAGTACTCTATTTCCCAATGGTTTAACATTACAGGGCCCCAGAAATGTTTTTGGGGGTTTTAAATATGGTGTGGGTAAATATTTCAAATCTAAGCAGCCTATAGCACTTAGCGTAAGACGCTTTATTTGCTGGTATAATTTTTATGCAAATCGGTTCAGTGGTTTGGGAGGAGTAGTTACACACACATACATGTACATACATACATACATACACACGGAATTTGGCCAATGCGGCTCTTAATAACGGGTGACGCTCAATACCAAACCTGCTTCGCAGGTTTTGATAATTAATTGTGACGACGCTAATATTACTTTACACATATGCCAGAGTAATACAAGAGCTCAGAAAGTGCTGAAAGAATTTACAGGATACAATAATGTCTATTCACGCCTAGCAGACCAGTCGTTACTATGGACGACAGTTTTTGAGGTCGAGTGGCTTTAACACTAGTTGTAACGAAATTAGTTTGCGTAAAACCTGTAATTAATTTATGGCGATCTGCGCCTCCGAAGAGAACTGATTGCAAGTAGAGACCGGTAGACGCCGTGGGAGGGTAAAACAGAATGCTAAAACAGAATGTTACAATTTACAAATTTTAATTTACGTTTTTCTTATTTTCAATCATTTCACTGGGTAATAGGAAATTTAAATATTATCTGTATTCACCTATAACTCCAGTATTTATTGACTTTAAACGTTTCATTAGAAATAATGTGATTGCAAAATCGAGTGATGTAATGTCGGCGTCGGGTTTCGAAAAGCATCTCAACCCATAGATTAACATTGGCATATACGTTTACTTCTTACCAATCGCAGAGTTACCTCTTCGATGCTAACCTGTCGACTTTCCAAAAGATGGCGTTGGTTGATCGATAAAAAGATCGTTTGCATAGGTCACCGAACACCTCGAGTGTCGGTTTGAAACAATGTATGGTATCGTATCAATGTATCAATGTACCGTATCTGGTTGACCCTAGGGAGACCACGACCATCTGAAGTGGTTGTCTTGGTACAAGTAGCATTAAATCACGGATCTGTGCGCATGACAACATGACTTCTGTACATTGGTGCGCCTTTTTAGTTCGCGTTCGCAATTATAAGATAACCGTTGCAGCCCATTGATGGATAATAATAAGATATCATCAGCAGAGAGCATGATAAATGATCTGGTAATAAGTGCACGGGTTATAGGGTGTCATCCAAATTAATTGTACATAAGAAGGGCGATAGAACGGAACACTGCCCAACTACAAATTTTATGGCAAAGTGTATGAGAAAATTTGAGTCCATTTAAAATTTGACAAATAGGTTTAAGCCAATTTTCAACGAGATTCAGTAGGCATATTGTCGAAAACAGAAAACAAACTTTCGGCTATTTGTTCCAGATTGCTTAAGATTAATTTAATTCATTATTTGAATTAATAATTAATTAATTAATTAATAATATTCGTTATATTGTGATCTCCAAATGCCGAAAAAATGCCATTTGCTGTCTGAATTTGGGGCCTTTTTGGGCAGACCGTAGGCTTTCGACAAAACAACTTCAGCTGTTTTAAGATTTCGGACTGTGGCCTGAAATAAACTAGAAAACTGTCCTTGATCGAGGATCGAGGTTACACCGACCGCTTCACTGCGTTGCCATGCAAATACGCGCTGGGCATGATCTTTGACCTTGACCTATGACCTTTACTTTCAATCTCAGGCGAGCGATGGTCATGACACACACAAGTTCAAGTTCAAAGGTCAATCGGTTCAAAAGATAGAATGGAAACAAACGTACGGACAGACAAACAAACGGACGCTACCATGTGTTAGATTAGGCTGGCCATATCGTTAGCTTTCGAGTGCACGTAAATATACTGTATCGTACCGATTGCTTTATTTGCCCGCCGGCTTACGTTGTCGGTAAGAAGCCTGAACTAATCTGGAATTTTGATTTGTTCAATTGCTTAAGAAAAAGACGAAAATACTTTGGCGACCGACTATAAGTCTATGAGATCGTTGGCTAGGCGACAACGGCTCACACGAGGGGTTCGCCGCTGACTTTGAGATTACGTCCGCCGGCGAGCCATCGCTTGCCATCCGAGGTTTTACGACGACGCGACCTCCGCCCGGCCACGAGGGTGATGTACGCGCGAATATCAGCCGCCGAATCGTCGTCGTCGAGACTTTCCGCGACGATCCGATATGTTTCCGGCAGAGAAAAGTCGATAACTGTTTGCTCGGACGTTGGAAATCGAGTGTTTTGCCCATCACTAACCGCGGCGGGACCGATTGCATGCGCTGCAGTCATTTTCAAGGCGCTGTGTAGATGCGATGGCGTAGCGAATGATGCTAATAATATCTACGTGTAGTTGCAAAGACGAAAGGGCTGTTTAGTGCACCTTGATTACCCACGCAGACTGTAGTTGCGTAGGTAGGGTGTTCAATGGCGTTTGTGTGTTTGTCTACACGATACGATAGGGTACGATATGGTAGATTAACGTCCGCTTAAAAGCTGACGAGATGGCCAGCTTAGTCTAGTGCACGGCACAGGAAAGAAAAATGAGGGAAAAATAAGAACAAAACCGAGTAGTAGATCAGAAGAAACGGTGCAGGCAATAGTCCGTGAAGGCAGTCCGGGAGGAAAAAGTGAAACTACGGTGGTAGGATTTGTGAAACAGGTAGGTTTTAGGACGAGCGTGAAATAAATGGGGTTATGGATGTGCAGCGTGGTGAATCAGAAGAGGAAGAAGTGATGGGTGAAGGAATACGTGAGTCAAAAATGGAGGAACTGGTACCAGAATGATGTTGACGAATAGGTAAAAGGAGCTGATTCCAGATACAAGGTGAAGCAAAACGAAAGAAGCGATCAGTTATTTTTAGAGAGAATGATGAAGGTGGCCGAGCAAGAGTAACGACGGATGAAGAGCGAATACTGCGAGGACGTCGAACGGAGATGAGGTTATGAAGGTATGGAGGCTGGGTAGTTGTGAGAACTTTGTAAGTAAGTGTTTTCCGTTGGAATTTTGCCGTAATGTTTGGCGTGAGAAAACTAGAATCCCTGGACTATCGTATGGCGTTTGTTTGCATGATCCTACCTTTAGCCATTTTGGTACAGTGCCGGCCTGTGCCAGACAGACAGACAAACAGACCGACGGACACACGAGTGACACGACGACAGCATTATACAGCGCTAGCAAAAGCGCTTTCGTAAAGGCTTGCAACAAGCCATTGACCTTCAAGGCACTCAAGGTCATCGAAAACAGTGCCGTTCGATTGATCACATATATCTTTGTTAGTTTGCTATAGTAACGTCGTCACTATCTCGCACCGTTTCCGAGATATTACCACTTTTACGACGTACGTAACTGTCTTTGACCTTGAGAAGTCCTTTAGATTTGACATCTCATATAAAATTGTAGACCATGCATGCTGTAAATATGCCTTAGCCCTTACATGCTACGTTTCTCGAAGTATGAGATTTACTAAGCTTTCAAGCAGCTAAATGACGTTTGACGGTTCGAGGTCACTCAAGGTCATTAATATTGGCGCCATTCGACAGACCACGTATGATTTTCCTATTGAAAAAACCTTTATTTCACCATGAAAATATGGTAGTTTTGAAAAATAAAAATACTAACAAAATATAGTAATAAAGATAGAAAAACTTAACTAGAGCTTGACTACATAATTACACGCAAACACCAACACTTTCAATACAATACATACACATGTTAAATTACATAATAGGCTATTAGTGTTTCGATGCAGCTAGCTTATGCCACTTTCTAGCACCATTTCCGAGATTTCACTACTTTTACATAGTAGGACGTGACTGCCCGTAACCTTGAAGATCCTTCAAGATCCACATGACATTTAAAGCAGTATGTCACGATGACCGTACAAATAAACCAGCACGTCGCCGTAGAGTCAATGTGCTGACAATTAATAATTATCACTTTTCTAAATTTTTGCTCTTTTAGTCGTGTGATGTAGACACCGTCATCCTTACGAACCGTTTTAAACTGTGAAATTTTTGACATTATATTTGATTTCTGTTAATTTAGCTATCTAAATTTTGCTAACCTGCAAAGGTCGTGCAGTTGACTGCGCATGCGCGAAATTACGTCACCAGTGAATAGGTTCCGAAATCTGCTACAACGATTGTTCGCAACTTTGCAGCGACGGGATTGGTATGTTGTCATGTAAACTTTGGGCCTGATCGACGAAGAGAGTGTAGGAGCCCCAAAATCCCAAATTTTTGCAAAATCGCCTTTCCGCGGATTTTCGCCCCGCAATATGATGTTTTCCCGGGAAGACCGTAGACCTATACCATACAACATGCGAAATTTCAAGTAAATGATGAGGTGTATGAAGGGGTGTAATCAAGAAACCGGGATGTCTATTTGGCCATCCTGTCGGTTTTATAGCGGCTGGGCGATGCTTAGAATTTCTAGTTGTTACTGGCCCGCCTACACATAGTGTAGGGGCCAGTATTGTTTTGTCGTTTGGCGTCTGTCGTCGTCTTTTGTAGTATCGTCTGTCGTCTGTCGTCGTCTGTAACACTCCACGGCGGGCCTGCAAGCGGCTTTACCCGCGCAGGCCAGGCTATGACGTCATGCCGCCTTCAGTCTAATTATAGCTCCACGGTATAACACTGCACGGCGGGCCGGTAGTTAGGGCGACACCTTGTTCATTAGTCGTATCATACTAATGCGGCATACAAACAGCGTGTTTTCCGTTCGTAGGTTTTACTCTTGGCGCCGTATCTGCTGTGCTTCTCGCTGTTCTGATGCTCAGTCTCATCATCTTCTACCTCTCAAAATACAGGTAACTAAAATCAAAATGCAGGTAAGCCTAACTAATCAATCAATGTTCAGATCTACGTGCAGTGTAGAGAAATTGTAGTGATTTTGGTGTGGCCTTACAGTCGGTTAAAAGTTTACTGTGCCTGACATATAACTAGTCTAGAGGCTCAGCTATCGCAGAGAGACCCGCGCGACGCTCTGCGTCAGTTGAAATGCTGTCAACTGTTGTACGGATAACGCAAACAGATCGCGTGTCAGCCTGAGAAGCACTTTCTGCAACTGCAACTGCCACTTTTTATTCGGCTACTTACATAGTTTTGTTGTACACGCGTCGTTGCAATAGGCTCAATTATCCGAAGCGAGCATGCGATGCTCCGTATCACATACACGTTACGCTGAAGTGGGCCGTAAGTGTTCCTAACAAACTGACACGACGACCGACGTTGTTAGTGACAGCGCGCATCCCTCCGCCAACGCACTACTGTCGACGCAGACCACCGTGGCGTATGGACGCAAACTCTCGGCGGTAAGGCTTCTGAGTTGGAGACTTTTCTTTCGGTCGAAAAACGCTATTTTTACATGCCCCGCCTGCATTTCGTGCCCTTGTTGGGGGTAATCCCATCGGAAATTCACCAAGATCTATTGCGCCATATAAAGAGAGTCCCTGGGCTATTGTGTGGCGTTGTTTGTGTGATCCCACACTGCTAGAACACCGACTTGTGCCGGACAGACGGACGGACAAACAGACATAGGGCGGCAGCATATACCACGCTAGTAAAGCGTCGCGCGTGAAATAAACTGTAACATACTTTTCTTTTTTTGTTTTTCCACTTGAAAGGGACATAAAGGTAAATAATAAAAGCAAACAACTGAGCATAACATAATTCGTCTGATTTGTAGGATGTCAATCCCAGGTTATTGCATTCCTACATGGCTAAACTGCAAAACGTACTTTCCGTTTCCCATTTTTGCAACCCCAAAAACACCCCCAGAAGGCGTGAATAATCATTTTCAAGCCGAACTCGCATAACATTGAAACTCACGTTCAAAACTTCATTGCCTATTGCAACCAAATTTTGCATAACGATAAAGACCAACGACTACCGGTACTTCTTTTTTTGACTGGTCCCAAGTAGGCGTAGAACAAAATAATTCGCGATGGCGGACGGTCGGCATTTTAAAAGTACAAAAATCGCCATTTATCCGCAACTGATCAAGCTATCGCAATTAATTTTGGCAGAATGACGCTTGGGCCCACTCTTAATCCCACTGACACATCGAAATATGAATTTTTTAAATGCAGCATGGCAAAGGGCAGTTATTTAAAAATTCAAGATTTAAAAACGCTATTTCTTTGCAATCGTTCAAGTTATTGCAACGAAATTTCGCAAGATGACGCTCCCGCGCACTCCAAAGCCCATCGATGATCAAGTCACAAGACCATAGGCAGTTACATGTAAAACGCTATCTTGTGATGTATTCAGCATATGGATTGATTTTGTTAGATTTTATGTTATTTCATATCGATTTAAAGTACTTAGTGTTGTAGTAGATATTTTGTACTGTCATGTATATTCCTGTTTTTTATTATTATTACTGGCCCGCCTACACATAGTGTAGGGGGCCAGACTAGTAACGGTCGCGGGCGTCTGTCGTCTCGTCTGTCGTCGTCGTCTGTAACACGCCACAGCAGGCCTGCAAGCGGCTTCATCCGCGCAGGCCAAGCGATGACGTTATGCCGCCTCCAGTTTAATTATAGCTCCACGGCTACATGGCGGGCCAGTCGTGTTACGTCCCGTTAGAACGACACCTTGTTTTAATGAATTTTACAAGTGATGGGTAACTGTTTAATATTTTTAGTTTACCCAAATTATTTTTCAACTAGAAAGAGTTTAAATAAAGTTGTGAACTAATAGAGGGCGGCAAGGCTAACGGACCGAGCGCCGTAAGCGCGAGAATGGAGCACTGGTGTGTACGTGCGACTGTTGCTAGCTATTTCTGACTGGTGGCGTTTTACGGTGAACAGAAAACGTCGATCAGTGGGCCGTGCGATGGACATCAAGTGCCGTGGTGCGATTGGTCATCATGATATCGAAGACCGGTCGCTGATAAGCCTACGTCGAGCTCCAGACGTCTGCCCGACGTTGACTGCCAGACGCAACGTCGTTGTCGATCGTTGCAAGGTAAACTAGAAAGCCCTCGCTCAAGGTCGCACCGACCACTCTAGTAATATTTTCCTCCTGTGACCTACAATTTGTCCTGTGATATTGGGCGACTTTATCTTTCTCTTAAACTTTTTAAAAGTCGGTTATAAACCAGAACTCGGTTTAAAACCTAATTAATGTGCAGAAATAAAGTGACAACGCAGTTCGGTGCTAAACCGAGCTTAAAACCGAAATGAGGTTTTAAATCAAAGTTAATCTGAACAATCCAGTGTTAAACCGAACTTACGCAGTTAGGTAGATAGCGGTGGTTAAACTCTAGTTTTTAACTTCGGTTTTAAACTGAACTGAATTAGGCCTACTTTTTCGCTTAGCGGTGGTGGTTGTATGTTTAACTAATCGCCGAACACGTGCCGGTCAAAGTACAAGGTCACAGAATGAAAAAAATGGCCCTTTTGATTGAAAATTGAAAATGAAATGAAATTGCAAGTATCTTCTGCAAATTCGTCATCACAATTGTCAACTATCAACTAGTCGGTCTTCAAATATGGTTTAAAATAGGTTTTAAACTGAGTTTTAAGTGAGTAAGTAAGTAAGCAAGAAGTTTTTATTGACACATAACAAACGTGTATGTAGTATTGGAATAAAAAACTAGAAATTCGTGGCAGATCATAGCGTGTAGCCCGCGCGGTATAGCAGTTACGTCCTCTAGCGTATTGGTGAAACTAAACTGAGTAGTGATCGCCCCAGGAAACTCAGTACTGATCCCCGCAAGGTCTAGCAGTCGTTGCGTAGGCAAACTGTTGATCGACGAGAGGTGTACAGCATTCCCCTTCTTAAATTCCGGAGTTACTGAACCAGAGTTCACCAAATGTTTACACGATGTACCAGATCATCGCAGATGAATCATCGCAGATGAATCTTTTGAATCGAAATTGCGATATTCCACTCCAAGGCGACGAATGAAGTTGAGTCGGCCAATTTCGCCATATTTAATTCGAAAATTGGTTGCCATGGCGACGTCCCTTGAGCGATCGGAAAATGAGGGTCAAATCAGTAATGTGCTATCAAATACCTACCATATGGAGAAAATTTGGTGAAATTGGTCAGGCGGATCCTATGATAATTTGTCTGAAAGTTTTATTTTAACGAAAGAAACGACGGGGTGTACATCGTTCTCATTCTTTAACTCCGGAGTTACTGGTCCAAAGTTCACCAAATTTTTACACGCTGTAGCCAGATCATAGCAGATGAAAATTTTAAAATAAAAATGACGATATTGCAATTTATTTCGGAATGCCAAGGCTACGAATAAAGGTGAATAGTTTGATTTTCCTAATTTTGACCATAAAATTGGTTGTCATGGCAATATCCCTTAAGCCACCGAAAAATGCAATCAAATCAACAATCTACGATCAAATACCTACCACATGGTAAAAATGTGGTGAAAATCGGTCCACTAGATCCCGAGTTCATTTTGCTCAAAGGTTTATTAAATAAAAGAAGAAATTAACGCAAGCAGAACATATTGCCCGCGGGGCATACATGCCGCGCGGGCTAAAACATAACCGAAAGCAGAGTTTACAGATAAAACATACATCCACAGCGCTCGAGATAAGATACCGGTGTTGTCCGATAATATTACATCTCACGTCGGAGATAATACCGGTAAAGTTGCGTGATGCACTGCAGGTGTGTGCATTGAATGGCTACGGCTGCGTGGACACGGAATACGCATGGTATCAGCAGCTGCAGCAGCAGCACGTGTCTCCATATACAAGCCTGCTGATGGCGAGCGGTGCTGACCACATCGACGACGGGAACAAGACGTTGTCCGTCTACCCGGCCACACCGGCCGACTACTGCCCCAGCTGCATCGCTCTCTATGCCGCCGAGGCAGACGCCGCAGCCGTCTCTGAAGCCGCCACCAGCGGGTAACTTTCATCTCTCCCGGAAAATTGTGCTTTATATGCGTCGTACGCGGCATCGCCGTCGTCGCAGATGATGCGGAATTGCGGAATGAATTCATTCCGAATTTATAGAGCCGCGTGCGGACGGGTACGGCGGGGAATCCGCGATGGCCGAAGTATACCCGTGGCGGTGCGAACAAAAGTCGGGGTAATACCGCGGAAATGGGGGTCACAGTTTGCGTTAAAACCGCGGGGATGGGAACAACGAATTAGACACGGGGCCCCACTGACCCGTTGCAGTACGTACTGGCAGCAGAAGTCAGATATGTGTCCAAGAATAAGCCGTGTTGCACAATCGCCGTTGGGATCGCTGCTGCTTGCAGATCATCGAAGGGCTAATCACACAGTGAGGAAAGGAGACGCCTGTCCGTTTGTCCGTCTGTCTGTTTCTCTGTCTGTCCCAAAGACGTGGTAACTTAAATATCGTATCATTTTATAACTATGTGGTCTGTTCCGTCCGCATTTTCACCGTGATTCACCAGGGGGCAGCATGCGACGTGGTCAGCGTACATTTCGGCCCGACAATAATTAGGACCGACATAGTTGTTGGCATTGCAAGTGATCGACAAAACTGTTAACATTGGTGGCGTACACTGTGAAGTTACTGAATGCACGTTGAAATCCAGAAAATGTTGCTAGGTGAACGCGTCTAGACAAAGATAATATTTGCGGTTGGTTCTTCCGTTGGTGACCGACTGGTAGAAGTCAATTTCATAACCACGAGCAAAAGTTGAAATTTGGTGCATTTTGGTACCCTTAACACCGTAACCCAACTCCGATAACAATTTATCCGACAGTCAATTTTCAGTCAGCTATTACTTATTTACAGTTTCCATTTAAGGTCTGCTTTTTAGCTGTGGTCTGCCTGCGTTATGACTATGACTGGTGTTCCCGATTTCATTTTCAATTTTCAATCAAAAGGACATTTTTCATTCTGTTACCTCGTACTTTGACCTATGACCTTGACCTTTGAACTGTTCAAGATGAACCATCGTACCAAATTTCTCGGTCCAATGTCATTTTCACACACATGGAGTGCACCGTCGAAGACGACGGATTGCGTCACCGATGAGTGCGACGATGGGCGAAGAGCCCAATTCGCGATGAACAGATCTTGTTGCATCGATCACACGGCCAAGCCGTGCCAGTGATGTTGACGGCCTGCTGTTTGCGAGCTGCCCGTTTCCTCTCCAACTCGGCAACCCGCGTCTTCTCGAATGATT
>Ga0209780_1001658_pt1 | contig 14994 bp, 14 predicted proteins | sample WorMetexBAHAMAS2_FD_187384 | JGI IMG/M metagenome (GOLD analysis project Ga0209780, IMG submission 187384) | Marine gutless worms symbiont microbial communities from Max Planck institute for Marine Microbiology, Germany - Inanidrilus exumae... | ecosystem: Host-associated > Annelida > Digestive... | reverse complement strand
AGGACTGCTTCCCCTGACTATTTCCCGGATCGTTTCTTCCGTGCAACTAAATTTTGTTTTTTTTAAAGTTATTCTTATTCTAACGTTTTTTGGCAGCGTGCGCTAAATTAAGCTGGCTCGTAGTTAGCTTTTGAGCGCACGTGAATGGATTTTACCGCGCGACGCTATGCTAGTGCGGTATATGCTGTCCTCGTGTCTTTCTGTTTGTCTGTCTGTCTGTCTGTTATAAGACGGAGTTCTACAAATATGGCTAAACCTATAGGATCGCATAAACAACGCTTTACGATAGCCCAGGAACTCCAGTTTTCTGACGCCAAAAATCTCGGCGAAATTGCTACGGGGTCACCCCTATTGGGGGCGAAAAAAGGTGAGGTAGGTTACAATCGACGATTTCGACCAATATCTCGTTATATCTCAGAAACGGTGCATGATAGGGACATATCTACCATGGAACGCTAATGGGAACTCGTATGTGCTCTATCAAATGGTGCTATTTCCAGTGATCTTGAGTGACCCTAACTACCCCAATCCACCCTATTCTCGATTTTTGAATCGCCTGTCATGTCTTCGTACTGGGTGGAGATAGAGACTTCAGATTTGGTAGATAGGTTGACCATAGCAAATGCTAGCCACGGATAACAAATCGTCCCTGAAAGAGGCGTGGTCAGGTCACGTGAACCATTGAAATTTTAGTGGGCACCAACCATATCTCTAGAGCGGCTGAAGCTATAGTGGTCAAATTTTGTACACAGGTAGACTATGTCAGGTCTCAACATATTGATGACAAATGACTCTTAAAAGGGGCATGGTCAGGGTCACGTGAACTACTTTAAATTTTGAGGCTCCCAGTGATATCTTTGGAACGGCTTAAGCTAGAATCGATCGTCAAATTTTGCGAACAGGTATCCTAGCCTATGGATGACAAACCACCTCTAAAAGCGGTGTGGTCAGGGTCGCACAACCCATTTTCTATTTCGATGCCCACAATCATATCTCCAGAACGCCTGAAGCTACAGTCGGCGAATTTTGTATGCAGGTAGAATATATCAAGTGCTAGCCTTGGGATGACAGACTACCCCTAATGGGCGTGGTCAGGGTCACGTGACCCGTTTTTTTAAATTTTGCCCCAATCATATCTTTGGAATCAGTGCTCCCATACCTCGTAAAACACAGTACGAATTACTAACATAGCGCGTCGCGCGGTCCCTCCGCGGTAGCTGAGCCTCTTATATTCAAATAACGTGACAAATCTTCACCAGTTATCTTCGAAAAGTACGACATCACGACCCGACCTACAACATAGAGATCATATCGTGATCATAGATTACTGTGACGTCACTTCACCCTATGTACAAGGTGTTGTTTGGTGTAAACAGGTTGGACAGGCGCACCTGGTGCTGTCGGTATGACTGGACCAGGGGGCTCTCCAGGTGCGACTGGAGTCAGAGGAATGCAAGGAGCCAGTGGAAGCGCTGGACCCGCTGGACAGCCTGGCAAGCAGGGCGCTACCGGTCATACCGGCTTCACTGGACCTGTCGGTGAGAAGTTTTGCATTTGTTTGAATTATTATGCTGGACGCGTCTAGCGGAAAGCGTAATGTAACGGTATGGCATACGTCCGTCTCTCTGTCTGTCTGTGTCGTCGGCACACACACCGTCACTCACCAGGGAACAGCACGCAACGCGTCCAGCGTACATTTCGGCCCGGCAATATGGAGGACCGACGTACTTGTTCCTCTAGCGTATATAGTTGCAGGTTGACAAACAGCGGACTTATGGAATGTGCAGGATAAATCTACTTTTAGTACAATGCTGTGGACTGTATTACAGTAGTCCTACATTTTTGCCTCACGGCGCGTTCTACGCATGCGTGATATATGCGTTACGATACGTTACGTTTATAAAATTCAGTGATTAAAGTATACTTTTGGGGTCCAGGAACTAGCTTAGAATGGGGAGCACGCTGCTTTCTTTGGGGACCTCATTGCTACACGAAAGCCCCGGGCGGAGTTACCTTGAAATGAATGAAAATGCGAGGATTTTAAGTGCGTTTGAAAACCGACTGAGAGCCGGCTTTGTCTAACACACTATGTAAACAAATCAAGCCGTTGAGCGAAGTAAAGCCGGAAATGGTCAGGTAGTCCGTGGAGTCAGTCCGATAGGTAAGGAAAAGGCCTATGGTGGAAAAGATTTGCCAAAAAGCCAAGTCTTAAGTTCGGAATGAAAGACTGAAGTAGTGACAGATAGTGGTGATGGTGGAGAAGGTGGTGGTGATGAACTGCCATGTGCAACAGAAGGTGAAGGTGGGGAAGACAGGAATGCTTCTCGCATGCGCCGAAGTAGTCAAAGGACACACACTGTGGCATATGTACACTGCAAACTATGTGAAACTGCAATATAGCTATAAGAAACGGACTTTTTGGGGCACTGTAACGTGCGTTCCGGTTTAATTTTACTTGTTTAGGGGCCCCGGAACGCTAATTGGACAAATTTGACGACCCCGTAACGGCGTTCCGGTGCGTTCTGGTTTACTTTAACCACTGCCGGTTTATTTCAGTGAAAGGCAGTAGGTGAAGTAGAATGGCGGAACGAGGGGTAGGGCATGGGAGCGGCCTCCCTCTTTATTGGGGGTGGAGTTCGGGGAAGAGACTGCCGCTAGGAAAAATGAATTTTCATTTTGAAGTTGTGTGCTTTAGTCCATTTGAGTGGTATCAAACGTACTTTTGAATTTCTGCATCAAACTGATGAACACCCTGCGGTAAACGTTAGGCGCATTTAAACACTACATGAGTCCATGGCGAGTCCCGGGGCAAGATTGTTTATGTGATAACCAAAGTTATCAAACCGGTGCACCAGTTATAGCAATGTAGAAAAGCGAAGATGAAGGGGCAATGTCTAGTACCCCTAATAATTGAGAATTGGACTAGTCCATGTAGAGGCACACGACAGGGGAAGACGCTTGATTGCAAGCGTTGGACGAGTGTATTATCGGCCGCGAAGTGTGGGGTGGGGGTGGGAGTGCACACCGTGGGCAAAGTATGATGTCCACGATTGCCTTTTCCACTTGTTAATCGTACGTGACTGCTTGTGACCTAGAACAGTCTTTCAAGTTGCTTCCGACAGTTAAAATTATAGGCCACTTGCGATTTTAGCATATTCCAGCTAATATATGCCACATTTTCAATGATACGGGATTTCTTAAGATTTCAAGCAGCTATAGGAACCATAATAGGCCACTGTCGTAACGAAACTTTCGCAATATACAAGACATTGATGGCTGCATTGACGGCGATGTTTTGTTTGTTCCAGGTGACTCGGGAGATCGTGGAGTCGCTGGAGAAACAGGATCACCAGGAGGGCAGGGAGAAGTTGGAGGTACTGGACACACCGGCCCTACTGGGTCTGCAGGCCTGTCGGGGCCGCCTGGCAGTACCGGTGCAACGGGAGCTACCGGCTATACGGGAGAACCCGGTGCTACCGGCAGTAGCGGATTTACTGGCCAAACTGGAAGCACAGGACGAAACGGATTCACCGGAATGACTGGTCCAGAGGGCGACGCTGGTCCGACTGGAGCTACAGGTGCACGCCGTGTTTCGTCGGCTACTTTTCACCAGCATCGGTTACATAACACAAACAAGAAGAAACCAGCACTCACAAGAGTGCAAAGATACACGCCGGCAATGTTTTTGCGACTTGTGATCTTGATTTTTGACCTTTTGACCTCAAAATAAATGGATTTCCACGCTCATGGTGGAACATTTGTATGTCAAATTTGGTGATCTTGGCTGCATCGGTTTTACTGCGCGACGCTACGCTAGCGCGGTATATGCTGTCGTTGTGTGTCTGTCTGTCCGTGCGTCCGTCACACGCCGGTATATGTACCAAAACGGCTAAACATAGGATTACGCATACAACGCCTACGATAGCTCGGCGATGCTATTTTTCTGGTTCGAAATGTTAACAAATGCGTGCTATGTTTCACGAGGTATGGGAGTTAGAAAGGTTTCAGACAGCAAAAGTGACCTCCAAGGTCATTCAAGGGCATTAGCAATGGTGCCACGCGATAGGCCACATACGAATTCATATTAGTGTTCTAGTGCAATTATGCCTCTATCTTGCACCATTAACGAGATGTTATCACTTATTTCACAAAATCGAAAGTGGTCACGTGACTCTGAACATATCCCTTTTGGGGGTAGTTATCACGCATGAACGAATACTCCTGTGCATATATCAGCACACGAAACTTGAAGTGCCCAGCTTCACCGACTCCAAAGATACGATTGGGGCTAAATTACATTCGTTTTAAATTAAAAAGGGTTACGTGACCTAGCTGTTCACGTCCACTAGGGGGTAGTCTGTGATCCCAAGGCTAGCACTTGATATATTCTACCTGCAAAATCTGGCGACTGTCACAGCGTGTGTAATTATCTTCGACGTTTGCATTTTAGTTACCGTTGTGATGCTCCTTCGGTGCAGAAATACGCATACGAGATATTTCTGTGCTATATTGTGTAAAATTTTGCCAATTTTCCCCAAGCGTAAGCTTCGTTTATGTTTACGTTTATTACATTTCGTACTTTGTTCAACTACATTCGTTCTTTAACCTCTTTTATATGTTTTATTTCAACTATATGTAAAACTCTGCGCATGTCAGTGTTTAATAAAGAACTATTTACTTACTTAAAGAGTTCGTCATTTGGCGTCATCGGGTGTATAGTTAGCCTACTTTCATGTCAATCTGTGCGCAGGTCCTCCGGGAACGTCTGGCGAAACTGGACAACAAGGTGATACCGGATCACGTGGGGCTACAGGAGGCATGGGATCGCCAGGTGCTGCGGGATGGACAGGAGGCTCGGGATTGCCTGGACTTGTTGGAGCGTCAGGGGAATCGGGAGAAACAGGCGTCCCAGGTGACCCAGGAGCCACTGGAGACATTGGGATGACTGGACCTACTGGCTTTTCAGGTATCATTGCTAGGCACGTTGTTCTTAGTCCGCTATAATGATAAGAAATTTTAACTTAAGTAAGTAAAGTTAAGTAATCCGTAGATTTCTGTAGCGCCTAATCATGAGCTACTCATCTCTAAAGCGCTCAGGTATGGCGCGTGTTAACGAGGGATCACACAGTTGTACCTGCCACCTACACGTTTATCCACAAGTGGAAGGAGCCATACCTGCCTTTACTCCCCAGCCGCATAGCATCACCGCGCTTTGGACGGTACTTATTTCCCGTTCCGCTAAGGGTAGGAGGCTGCGTTGGCCTCGGTGGTTGGTAACATATCGAGGCGGTAAGACGGTCACCCATCCAAGTGCTAACCGGGCTCGACGTAGAGTAACTTTGTTGATACGCCCGACGCCGTATACGCCATACCGCCACCACGTTCTGATGCTAACTATACTGATGTCGACTTCACAGACTTACTGCCTGGACTAGTTTAGTCTCGTTTTAATTTTTCGTTTCGATGTCATGCAGTAACAGGGACGAATCCGTGATATGCTGGTTGGGATGCTTATGAATCCGAACTATACAGACGTGCGACCACCGAACGCAAGCACCATCAGAGGATCCGGGGGCATGCTCCCCATGAAAATTTGAAAATAATACTTTGAAATGGAGCAAGAGAGAAAGATTTGGTCTGAGTCGGGCTGATGGGAGAGTTGATAGGGACCTCTTCCGTCCTTATTCCTCCTGCATCCGACCTTGACTGTAGAATAACGACTTGACTCCGTCTGGTCGTAAGCTATTGAGTACATAATTAATTATTTGCACCTCATGTCGTATCAGACCTTATTAAACAATGAGATGTTTTGTGTTGTAATAACAAGTAATTTTGTTCATCCATTCTGTCCGCCTTTTTGCCTATAAGTGCGTGAAACTCGTTTTTTCATTTATTTGCAATGCCGTGAAGTTTTTTTTTAAACTGAACGGGGTAATGAATTTTATGAGCCTCTTCATCTTTTCTGTTAGACCTAAAGTTTTGAAGTTTTGACGAAAACTTGTGCTCCAGGGAGCCGATTTCAGGTCTCCTTATTCCTCCTCCCGTGCTTTGCAGCTATAATTTGACCATCAAACCTGAAACCATTTTAGGGATGTATTTCCACGTTTATCAACATCATTACTTCTCTTCTATAACCAGATGAGCAAGCGCTGACAAATGCTGATGCAAATACATCTTATCATAGTTGCTTGCTTTGTTTCCGTCTGCAGGAACAACCGGTGCTTCTGGAATTCGCGGATTCATGGGCGACACGGGACTTGGAGGTGATACCGGAGCAACTGGCTCATCTGGAGAGTCTGGACCAGCCGGGGATTCAGGTGCAACCGGCAGTCCTGGAACCGGCGGTCCTCGCGGATTCACTGGACCTTCTGGTACTGACGGAGACACTGGCCAGTCGGGAGTACCAGGTCAACCAGGGCCTGTCGGAGATTCTGGATCACCCGGACTTCCCGGAGCAACTGGAATTCCTGGCAGTCCTGGAGCGGCCGGCAGTACTGGTACACCAGGCAGCATAGGAGCAACTGGCTCTGCGGGTGACGCAGGCTGGACAGGTTGGACAAAACGCTCTTTTATTGGCGGTTAAGTTGACAGGCCCACGACCTAATGATTTTTAATTTCGCCGACTTTGACGGGGATAATGTTTTATCGCCGTTTTTTGTATGTATGTCTGTTTTTGTACCGAAAACTGGAATATTTGTGTGTGGATTTTTACGAAGTTCGGGAAATTGGTAGATTTATAGACCAGAGATGAGTTGATTGAACTCTGGAAGTGGTGCGGAACGTACTCTGGACAGTTTGTCACATTTATAGATAGTCAATCAATCAATCAATCCATATTCGTTTATTGAGGCATGACAAAATGCAGGCCAACAACATGGAGGAAAGAGACAATAAACTAAAGGAGCAGCTCTAGAAAGTGAGCCGATAAACCAGAGCTAATACAAGTCTTATATAACATGCGTGTTAGAAAATTAGAGTCAGGTAGTTGTGCATAGTCCAGTAAAGTAAACAAGAGATTCAGCTATCGCGAGAGACCCGCGCGACGCTCTGTATCAGTTGAAATATTGGCCTACTGTTGTACGAATAACGCAAACAGATCGTGTGTCAGTCTGAGGAGCACTTTCAGCAACTGCCACGTTTTGTTCCGCTACCTACATAGTTTTGTATACACATCGTTGCACTAGGCATAACTATCGCACAGCAAGCATGCAATGCCATGCGTGACATCAACAGACTTCTGTACAACCAATCTAGTTGATGTCAACTGGATCATAACTGTGATCAACCAACGTCGACTACCACCAATGTTGTTGACGACATCGCGTATTATTTCGCCAGCGCATCGTCGTGGACGCGAACCACTGTGGCAGATGGACAAAAAGTTTCCAACAGCAAAAGTGACTTTCAAGGTCACTAAAGGTCACCCGTAATGGTACCATTCGATAGATTTAAGTAAACTGTATTAGTGATGTCCATGTAGGCGGATCTGGTCCACAGGGTGCCACTGGAGCGACTGGAGTCGAAGGTCCTATGGGACCCACTGGAGTTGACGGTGACACTGGAGCGTCTGGAAGTGCAGGAGTGCCAGGTCCTTCAGGTCCTGCAGGATCATCAGGTTCTACGGGTCAGAGAGGAATGGTCGGTGCATCTGGACTTCCTGGAACGCAAGGTTAGAATGGACGATGACTGCATATTTTTTACCGCGCGACTCTATGTAAGCGCGGTATATGCTGTCGTTGTGTGTTCGTCTGTCCGTCCGTCCGTCAAACGTCGGTATTGTACCATAACGGATAAACGTAGGATCACGCAAACAGCGCCGTACGATAGCCTAGGGACGCTAGTTTTCTGATACTAAAGATCTCGACAAAAAGCCAACGGGCATATCCCAAACGAGGGCGCTAAATGGAAGTGGGGTAGGTCAAAAATCGGCGCTCTTTGACCAATAATAATAATAATAATATAATAATAATCCGATTTGTAAAGCGCCAGAATGTCAAAAGACTTCCGTGGCGCTAAGATATAGCAATATCTTGCTATATCTAAGAAATGGTGCAAGATAGTGGCATAGTTACTATTGAAGAATAATAACAAACCACCCCATTTTCGACATTTTGTATCACCCTTCATGTCTTCGTAACGGGTGAAGATAGAAACTTCAAATTTGGTAGGTACGTTGATCGTAGCAAGTCCTAGCCGGCGGTGACAAAATATCCCTGAAAGGGGCGTGGTCGGGTCACGTGAACCATTTAAATTTTGGTTGACATGTGACTGTTGTCGATGTCGTGGACCGCGACACATTTACACGTCTAAATAAATGATTGGCCATATGGCTGACTAGCAGCTCAACAGACTCGAATGAAAGTGCTTGGCTGTTGCTGTCTGGCGATTGTTGATGTGTGCTTGTTGTCGTTGTGATGAGATCTGATAGCCGCTGTGCAGCATGCAGATGTTTGTACTCTTGGTAGCTGAATGCAGCCACCATCCATAACACCAACACCCTCACTCTTTCACTGCTGGCATAAAACTCGCCAATTTCACAAACCATACCACCATAGAGGTGGTGCGGTGGCGCAACGGGTAGAGCATTGGACTTGCGATCAACATCAACAGGTCGTAGGTTCAAATCCTACTCGGGGCAAAGCTGCGTAATGACCTTGGGCAAGTTTTTCATACCTATGTGCTTCTGTCACCAAGCAGTATAACTTGGTACCGGCCAAGGAGCGGTGATGCTCTGCGGCTGGGAAGGTAACCGCAGGCCTGGCAAAGTAATGGCAGCCTACCGCCGGGTGTATGACTTACAGTCACTTGCTGGCTGACTGCCTGTACACCGGAATCAGCTCCGGGCCCAACGCTCGGTAACGGGTATGGGAAGCCTTTACGTTTACCCACCATAGACTCTTCTTCCCTCAGGACTGCCCTCAAAAACTAGGACTCGGACCAGATCTTCTTCGGTTTTTAGTTCTTTTTTTCGTTGACTTTTTCTGTTCATGGTTCAGTGTGGTCAGGCCCAGTTTAAGGTTGGCGTAGGCCTTTGGCACTGGACAACCGTAGGCCCCTCCGACATTTTTTCTTTGTGTTTATTCGAATCAGGTCAGTTACAGTACTGTCGAGTTATTACATGAAATTGATGTTCTAATGCAAAAATCGACACTTAGTGCTTACAATGCATAAAACATTAGTGACTGGTAGCCTAATGTGTGTTAAAAATATCCTACAGCCATCTTTTGTAGGCGCATTTGACGTCGTAGGCCCTAGCCATTTGCCTACAATGCCTATGCCATAATCAGGCCCTGGGTATGGTGGATTAAACTGATTATCCGTCAGCTTTTTAGAGCTCGCTAAACATTTCGTGTCGTATCGTATCGGGCATGAACTGAATTACACGAGTTTTCAGATCAACTGCCGACGAAACGAATTGTACGCAGTAAGCAAGTTGTTTTGAATTAGCATATTGTTTAAAGGATTTGTTGTTTGTGATCTGGTGGCAAGGTGTGCGTGGTGACTCTGGATCTACTGGCGCTACCGGATTATTCGGACCCTTTGGAGCGTCCGGCGCTGCAGGAACCGTGGGCTACACCGGATCAACGGGCGCGACCGGTCCAGCTGGTCGCTCTGGCGCTGTAGGACATACAGGAGCGCCTGGAGTTACCGGATTCTCGGGCCAGACTGGCCAAGTGGGTCTTCCTGGTAGCACCGGACTTCCGGGGTTAGAAGGTTTACCCGGATTTACTGGAGCTCCTGGATTTACTGGTGCAGCTGGACAGGTCGGTGTTACAGGGTCTGCCGGAGAGCCCGGAAATCCAGGATCAGCTGGAGTGCATGGAACAACTGGAGCCACGGGTGTAGCTGGTGTTCCAGGAGATACTGGATCCCGTGGAGTAACTGGAGAAACTGGTAGCATTGGTTTTACGGGATTACCAGGGACTAAGGGCGATACGGGATTTACGGGAGCCAACGGCGAAGTTGGAGTGACCGGCGAACCGGGAGCTACAGGTGCCCTGGGATCAACCGGATCTGCGGGTTCGACTGGTCCGCATGGATTTACTGGTGAAACAGGACCGGTCGGAAGCTCAGGAGCAACTGGTGCGGCGGGTGAGACGGGGCCTACAGGGGCTACTGGACCGGACGGAGTCCGTGGAATGACCGGCGCTTCGGGACGGCCAGGAGCGAAAGGTGCTGATGGTGCTGCAGGAGTGACGGGGCCTCCTGGCAACGATGGTAGTGTGGGATCAACAGGTTTACAAGGGTCAGTTGGAACTGGCGGACCTCAGGGATCAGCCGGTGTGAAAGGTAGCGTCGGCAACACAGGAGATTCTGGCATTGACGGTGCCACAGGTGAGAAAATTACGCGCACATGTTTAATATACTGTATGATGTACTTTCACTAAATGAGGATGTCTGATTTCCCGTTTCGATGCTTCGTAAAATTCGTGTATTTTCGGAATTTCCTAAATTCGTCAAAATTTGATGTCAGCGCAGCACTACATGCTGCACCACAGTCACTGCAAAAGGATACGGTAAAAAGTCACTGCTTCTCTAGATGCTTAATGGTGTATAAATCTTGATTTCTTTGAACATGTTGATGAACACCGCTGCTCTCAAAATAGTTGATATGAATGTCCAGTGCCACGGTAGTTTTTTAATTTTTATTTCAATTATTACTTCGCCCCCGTAAGGGGTGCAGAAGTATTATGATGTGATGAGTATTGTTAGGGGCCGTTTTGGGGTTAGAATTGTTGGTGTGGGGAACTCGCCCACTTGGGGTGCCACGGCTAGCTAGAGCTCCAGGGACGTGGGTCCTACTCGATGGAGTGAGGAGGTTCCTCTTTAATGATAGAATAAAGTGTCGCCCTAACGGGACGTAGCAGAGAAATTTGACGATTAACGGGCAGAATTACCGAAATACACGTCACCGTTGCTAGTTACTATGGTAACGGTGAACGTTGGCAAAAAACAAATATACCAGTGACTTTGATGCATGGACGTAGGGAAGCAAAGTTAATTTAGCGTCAATGGGACTTAGGTTAAGGAAGTATAAATCGTACAGTTAAGGGAGAATTGAGCCGTTGAGAATTATAGTGGTCCATCTGCAAATATACCAAAGTTGAGAAATGTAAAGTTCATGTATATGTATATATGTCCGTATTAAATTTTCAATTAACGTGTTGACTAGTTCGTAATTGGCATCTAATGACTAACGTTGTTCTTTTTGAACTCAGTCCTTCGGCTTCTCTTTTCAAGATTTTTTTGTTAATTTTCATTCGTGTGTATAGTAGATTTAGCTAACTATACCCCTCAGCTTGTGCTGTATGTAATGCGTTAAAGATGTTATATTATGTCGTATGTCGGCGATGTAACCTTTAGCGTTAATCACCGTCGTGTAATTATTATAAAACAGGCTAGTAGCTATTCAATCCGATAGATTTTGTGGAACTGTAATCAGTATTATTGTAGTATTATATTGATATTCTGTTAGAATCAGAAGTTTCTAATAATATCATATTAACGTGGTGTTTCAGGTGTATCTGGTCCACGAGGTAACCCAGGACTACCTGGACACACTGGTAGCAGTGGAGCGGTTGGATTTACCGGTGCCACTGGAGCCACAGGAAGTGTTGGCGGCAGCGGAGACCCTGGGCCAGTAGGCGTTAAAGGCGACGGAGGCAATCCGGGTGTCCAAGGCGCCAGTGGGTCACCTGGCAGTGAAGGAGCGACCGGAAATACCGGTTCTCCTGGTAGTCGCGGTTTACCGGGAGCTACCGGCAACCCGGGATTTACCGGGATGCGGGGAACAGATGGCAGTACAGGAATTGCCGGCGCCACAGGACTCGAAGGTCCAGCGGGACAGGCTGGAGCAACGGGCGCGAGTGGTGCAAGTGGTGGTACTGGAAGCACCGGACTTTCGGGTGTAGCTGGAGCGACAGGCGGAACTGGTGCGACTGGTCTGGAAGGAGGTCAAGGCTTCACGGGACTCACTGGCTCCTCAGGTGGGACGGGTATGAGAGGTCCGGCTGGCGCAACTGGACCGGATGGTATGGAGGGGTCAACTGGCGCGTCTGGTGCTGTGGGAGAGGTCGGAGCAACAGGAAGTACGGGCGCTGAGGGCCTGCGCGGACTCGACGGACAACAAGGCGCTACAGGTATGCAAGGAGCATCTGGTGGGATGGGAGCTGACGGACAGGTGGGCGCTAGCGGGCCACCAGGTATGAGAGGCGTACCTGGTCGTCAAGGCGACACTGGCATACAAGGAGCAACAGGTCCTGTTGGAGCTCTTGGATCTACGGGGTCTGCTGGAGGAAGTGGACGACCAGGTCAGAGATTAAGATATATTAGTCTGCTTTAGTTTCATGTACACGAATGCAAACATTACGTGTTTATTTTTCTATTTAGTTAATAGCCTGTGTTTTGTTATTGTTAACATACATTTTGAGTTGAAAAAAACTAGCCCGCGATAACTACGTCAAATGGGAGTTGATTTTAGTCGCAGTCTTTCGTTGCTGTGACCAGTGATGGTTTGCTCGTGAACAATTTACCGGCGTAAACTTTCTTTATTTTGTTTAGCGTGGTTGCTGATTTACTACCACGTTTTACTTATTTATCGTATCCTCCCGTTTGTCAAGACAAACGTCGCTGATTGGAGTATGACGTGCCGTTGTGCAGCACGTTGACGTCGCGGAAAAAGACTGCGAACTTGCGTGGATGCTCGAGCGAGGCAGACATTTTGACCTACACTATGTCCTCAAAATATGTCCACCTTTTTATTTTTAATAACTGTGTTCTTTGGATTTCATGTACTAAAATCATTGATTGCGGTTAACATTTAACAGATGTATCCAAAACACAAACGGTGCATTTTTTGGGACACAGTGTATAGCTCGTAATACCTGTGAATCGTAGTTTATAAACTTTGTTAATTTTTGTTATGAAGCTACTAGTATTGAACGAAAATTTTATTTGTATTGCTAACATTCACGTAATATTAGTTTTTCTTAGGCAAGGTGACGTCACAGTTTAGATTTGATTGGAAATTTTCAAGTAAACATTTCCGGCAATGCATTCACAATTTCACGTTACGAACTTACGAGGCGAGCGAGACGAAGGCACGGTAGGCTGAAAAGCAGACCTGAATTGAAAACTGTAAATAAGTAACATAGTGGTCGGTGCGACCTCGAGTCAGGGCTTTTGTAACGTTGTTTGCTGGCGTTGACAGGAGTGTCCGGCGACACAGGCGCTTCTGGTGAAACCGGATCGTCGGGATCACGTGGACCGGCTGGAGCGTCTGGAGCATCTGGAGCGACTGGAAGTACTGGTCTGAGTGGTTCAACTGGAGTCCCTGGCTCAGTAGGATCTACAGGATTGCCCGGTGCTCCCGGAAGTACGGGGTCTTCTGGAGTCACTGGTCCACCCGGTGCTACCGGTTCCCCCGGCGCACCTGGATCCGATGGTGCTCCCGGCGCTGATGGAGTGATTGGGACTGGAGGCCAACAAGGAGTTACCGGACACACCGGAAGTTCAGGAGACACGGGTGAAGTTGGACCTCCAGGGTCGACCGGATTGCCTGGCGCATCCGGCGCACCCGGTCCTGCTGGAGCACTCGGACTACCGGGTGAACCAGGATATACTGGCCCAGTGGGTCAGACCGGAAATACTGGAGAAGCTGGAATGATGGGACTTCCGGGCAGTGACGGTTTCACTGGATCCACAGGCGCAGCTGGCGGTACCGGCTTCAGCGGTGCAACGGGATCACCGGGATCGACCGGACAACCTGGAGATACGGGCGTCTCTGGACTTCAGGGTCCGGCAGGGTCAATGGGAGCTTCAGGACCGGCTGGTACCACTGGAGACACAGGTCCTGCGGGGACCAAGGGTTTGCCTGGGCCGAGTGGTCGTAAGGGAGATGCGGGATCTCGAGGTGATACCGGACTTCCAGGAACTGGAGGACCGATAGGCATTCGTGGTGAAACTGGCTTCATTGGAGAGACCGGCTTTACCGGAGTCGTCGGTAGTCCTGGCGTTGTTGGGGAGACTGGGCCCCCGGGAGGGACTGGTCCACCTGGGCTCGGTGGAGAAACAGGTGTTACAGGTGCGTCAGGTAGTCCCGGAGCTCCTGGCTCAGATGGAGCAACAGGAGTGCATGGCGCAACTGGTAGGAACGGTCCCAAAGGACCCGCTGGCACTTCGGGTGACACTGGAATGACTGGGCGTGTTGGAACGGCCGGCCTGAAAGGATTCGTGGGAGCTAGCGGTGAGAAGGGACGCAAAGGTGATACCGGTCTGAGTGGAGATCTGGGACTCATGGGAGCTATTGGTGCAACTGGAAGTACTGGTGGTACCGGCGAAGTGGGAGTTGGTGGAGATAAAGGGGCGAGTGGCGTGTCTGGAGCCAGTGGTGTAACAGGAGCCACTGGACCTGTCGGACTTACTGGATCACCCGGAATGACTGGAGCATCAGGTTCTAGCGGAACTGTAGGTCAGCACCATGTTTTTATTTATGGGTCTTGTGATTTTATTTTTTATGTTTTAACTTTAATTTATCCTACGTTAAATGTTATTTTATTACCGACCACTTTAGTGTTCCAGGTAGAGCAGTCGGTGGTCTGGTGTGTGTGTGTGTGTGTGTGTGTGTGTCTGTGTGCCTGGACAATAACGTTTGAACTAAATCACCTTTGACGTAGATATTTGGCATGCTGGTTCATTTTGACCTTATCTAGGTCAAGTTGAAAGATCAAAGTCATTGGTGAATGTTCAAGGTCCCCGGAGGAAAACAAGTGCTCAACAACTGTTGAGGTGGTCGACAATGGCTGAAAAGCAGAGTTGAATCGGAAACTGTAAATAAGTAACATCCAGGCGAAAATTTGTGTTGCTAAATGGTCATGCGACTTTGAGTGAATGAATTATTGTGGTTGTATTTTAATTATATTTATTGTGACTTACGGGCATTTGGAATTATGTACTATTTGCTGCCTATTGCGAATTTCGCGCTTTACAAGTGAC
>Ga0209780_1001657_pt1 | contig 14998 bp, 8 predicted proteins | sample WorMetexBAHAMAS2_FD_187384 | JGI IMG/M metagenome (GOLD analysis project Ga0209780, IMG submission 187384) | Marine gutless worms symbiont microbial communities from Max Planck institute for Marine Microbiology, Germany - Inanidrilus exumae... | ecosystem: Host-associated > Annelida > Digestive... | reverse complement strand
ATGATCTGAAACATTGATTTTGTGTAGGCCTAGCTTGTTTGTGTTGACGTTATCTGTTGGTTATATACTTTGTATGTTGAGCTATTCGATCTACTGATAGCAAAGTTCCAATATACTTTCTTACTTACTTACTTTACTTACTCCAAACCATTACCATTACACCACACCGCCACTGATTGTTGATACTGTTCTAGTGGTTGTCATCTCGTTTTGTGGAGTCCATTTGATCTCCTAAATGGTTATTGGTACACAGTGTTTGTGTGGATGGATGCTAACCACAGGAATCCAGTGGGACCTCATCCTTCTATATCTTCCTCTTGCATTTCCTCCTTACTTCCTATCCCCAGGAACCATGACGGCACTTCCAGATTGCGAGCTGCATCTCTCTATCCACGCCCGGTTACACGTACAAAACGATACACATCCTTCATCAACTATTCTTTATTACATTATCAGTAACCGATGTCATGTGTGATTTTGGATGTTTTATTACTTTGTTTGTTATTTCCATGTATTGCGCATTTTCATTTTATTACGGTTCTATTTTCTATTGAAATCTAGCGGTTTTCATAACTTGCTATTGAAACATTAAACTTACTTACTTACTATTAACCAACTCACTCCCAAGTTCCCAATGGCAGGGGCGTCGGCTCTCCAAATAAATTATTTCATATTTAATTTTGTAATAAAAATTATTTAAAAATTTACAGTGACTGAACAACAGGTGCAATTGCTCGTGACGTTTATATCTACATTTATGCAACTGGAAACCATCTCCTCCATCCCTCAATATACTAACTAGAAGCCAGCACTCACAAGAGTGCAAAGACCCATGCCGGCAATCGAGACCTTGACCTTTTGATTGCAAAATAAATGAGTTTCCAGGACTCATTATGGAACATTTGTATGTCAGGTTCGGTGATCCTAGCTTCATCAGTTTTGAGATATCATGTGGAAAACAGACAAACGGCGGTAAATACCATACCAGGCGACTGCCATTGGTGCGGGTAACAAGCAGTCTGTTGGATGGTAGCAGATGAAATGGATAATAAAGAGCTGATTAAATTTTTGAAGTGGCCCAGATCATACGCTGTATACTGTATCATATTTATAGTTGGTCCCATAGTTTGATATGACATTTAAAACTGACGTTGGAAATATCACTTACTGCATATTACAGAAACTGGCAGCAGTATGTGCTCTGTTGAGAGCCCTCTACTAATTAATAGGTTTACAGTGATGACAAATGTAAGACTGAGACACTGAGGAATCTACAGCAAGGGTTGATCTACAGTGAGGGTCGAGCTGAGCCATCACAATGAAGTGTAGTTTGACCTGTTGTGATGTGAGAACTTCCGCCTCCCAGTCACTGCGTCGGACTGATGACGTCTTATCCAAATCAACTCCAAGCACCAACTTTGTCAGACTCCGAAGCCCAAACTGCATCCTTAAATGCACATATGCACAACAACGATCCTAACTAAACACAAATTAGTTTGTTCAATTTGGTGCTCACACACTGTCAGCTGTGGTGGTTCTCTGAAACAGAACCTTTTGGGGATAATTAAAGCAAGTTTTTAAGAAACCAGACACCACTTCTGATATCCAAGCAACACCCTCAAAGTACTGAAGAAAACTCAAACCACTGACAACAGTCAGAGAAATTACCTTATTGGCCTTATCCTCTAATCCTCTTTTTCAAACAAACCCGTGTGACAAGGGACGCTATATCCACACAGAATACATACCGGTATACTTCAAAACTAAAAGATAGCGCTAGAAACTGACCAGATTCTAACAAATCGTAAAAGGTCAAACAGCTCAGGATGACTAGCAAAATAAACAAATCAACTGATCAACTACTGACATAAACAACAATACAGATTATTATGCAACAGAAATAACAGCACTGGAAGCAACAATGTCAGCAAAAGAAACGCGTATGTCGGTCCTCCTGATTGTACATGAAAGGCCAAAATGTCAGCTGGCTGCATCACGTGCTGCTCCCTGGTGAGTCACAGTGCGTACGTCGTCGGGACAGACAGACCGACCAACAGACGACAGACCGATACAGTATGCTTTCTGCAAGATATTGCCAGCATGATAACTGGTGGCATTTGATTTATAAAGAAAGATTCATCGTACGTATTGGCTGAAGGGACAGTGCGTGGAACAAGATGTCGTAGATCCACACAGCCCATACAGCTGAGATTGTAGTCATGCAGTAAGTAACGGGCATCGTCCATACACGCCACGCCAACCTTCAGTATGCTGTACGAACACAAATTAGAAAACTAGAAGGGCGTTCAGTAGAGCGCATACCTCCCCCACCGACCTTGACCTTTGACCTTGACCTTCCAACATGTAACAACACCCTGTCCCCTGTAACCAAGGGTATGACTGACGAAGTTTGGTGACAATCGGACTGAAATTGGCGCCAGGAAGTTGTTCAAACATATATACGTATATATCTACTGATGAGAGTGAAAACATAACCTCCCATCACCTTCAATGGGGAGGTAATTAGTATCTACCTCACTTTCAATGGAAAATGATCCTGGTTCAGCCGGTCCTCCATCAGTATTCTTCCTCCACTTGTACCAGAAATAAAACCTCTGGGAATAAGTGGTAGAGTTTCTCCGCATCCCCAAATCAACTCCGCCTTGCATCCCTCCAGGGTCGCTAAATCGAGTACCTGATTCAGATGGGGGTAAAGGCGGGATTCTCACCTCTGCCGGGTGGCAGGTAACACTGTGTGATCGCATATGGCATGTGAGTTTCACACAGTGGTAAGGCTAAGTTGTTGCTAACTGCTATACTCTGTTTACTTTACTTTACCAGCATACTTAACCCATTTTATTCAGCCTCTTTCAGATACAGGTAAACAACAGACCCATGCAAAACCTAGTAGATTTCCCTAAATTTTCTATGGTTGGTTGAGACGTCCCCTTTCAGCACAAAAATAGGCTATATCAGGGACAAGATCTTGGGTGTAGATTTAATTCCACCAGGTTAAAGATGGCCAATGAACAACGATACAGTAACCTCCTCAAAGCACTAAAGGGAAGAATAGCAAGACAGCTTCCTTCAAAAAACAACTAAAAACAAAGCATTTCTTTTCACAAAGTCGTTCCAGGAATTTTACTTTGTGTACCGTGTCCTAGAAGCACTTTTGCTCATGCCACGTTAATCTGTACGTTTCTAACTCACTAAATACATGCACATAATACGTCTGCTACTCTGTAAAGTTACAGATTTACAGGCAACAACCTGTTCTAGTCAGCAGGTACAGCTCTGCTCTGTATAAGTTCTGCCCTATGAAAACCTTTTGGAACAGTTTCTGGGGACCTCCTCTAACAATATATTCAGCCATAGTCAGTTGGACCAACCACATTAGCACAAAGAACTCAACGCATTGAACGGATTGTTCTACCTGGCATTGGCGTCGCCAGCTATGGGGCACTGGGGCACGTGCCCCCCTCGACCTACAGCAGTTTATTTTTTTCAGTGTACTTTGACCTATGTAAAGTCTGACAGCGACCATAATGTTGACAGTAGCTTCTTATAGACACCCAGTAACTATTGTTTTGTGCTATTTGGTCTTATGACCACAAAACTGTGTGCCCCTCCTGGCACCAAATCCTGCCCCATCCCCACAAGCTGATGAGTAAAATTACTTAAATTAGACAGGTAGAGTGATGCAGGTGGAGTGACAGAGGTGTATCACCTGCGGTCAACAAGAAGCTGCTTGAGTGAGTCAGGAATGCATGGCAACAGATGCAGTCGGACAAGGACACAGATGCCGGATACGGAGGCAAGTTGAAGCAATGACACCGGCCGTCGAGCTGGCATGCCATCCTGCTGTGATTGGTCATTACTCACCCACTCACAGTCAAGGCCAAGCACCTGTGACGTACATACATCACATACAGGTAAAACTCATCAGGTGCTCTCAGCCAAGCTCTGGTGCAGAGATCCTCACACAAAGTAAAAGAATTTCAACATATGTCGTTTTTTGACTTATACAAAATCAGATGCCTTTTATCCTAAGAATTATGACGACGAAAAGCATCTTCTAATGAGTCATCATTCTGATAAGCATCAGTGACACACACACACACACACACACACACACACAAACATACACACACTGTCAGACAGACTGACCACATTCCTCTACTGTAGCAACAGCCTGCATCTTATGCAATGCATGCGATGCAACATAATAATAAATGCGCCCCATACGGGACTGATGGTTGACTCCTGCTTACTGCCAATTTCAAAGTTACGCGACACAATAATCAGGACAAAAATCACAAATCCGGCCCCGATAAACTTTAGGTATTGTGCCATAATGCAAGAATTCGTGGTCATTTGCCAGTCCCATTATAAAGGGGGGAGGAGATAGCCTTTGAAAATAGCTGAATTTCCGACTTTTAAGGGCTTGTGACCTTGACCTTGACCTTGGATCGGGTCATACTGCATACCGTCATGCATCACTCATCGACCTCTTCCTACATACCAAATTTTATGAAAATTGAAGAAACTCTTTGTGGACGGACGGACGTACGGACGGGCGGACAGACGGACATTTGAGACCCACTTTATTAGGTCGACTCGGTGGAGTCAACCTAATAATTATAATAACGACATAAATATTTGAAGGATGCAAAAATTTCTACAAATTTACATGCAGTAGACAGGAAACGAACATTAACATTATTAACATTTCTAACGGTGTAAAGCACTGGCAAATTATTGAAATGCATGTAAAACATTTAACTACATGTCAAACTGGTTTAATTTTACTTAACCAAATGTATAATCTGACCAAGGTTTGATGTTCATAATACCTACAATGTAACTAAAATACACAGTTGTATGTATATAGTTAAACATAAATTAATTTAGAAATAATAGTGCCTTCAGTGAAGAGAGATCCGCCATAAGTGTATCATACGCTGGTTGCCATTCATCAACACTGGAAACAAGGAACACAACTTTTGGTGAAATATTCTTCATCTTTTGACACTGCTTGCAATTTTGTCTATAATTCTTCCATAAAATGTACGTGGCAGCAGCTGAAACATGAAACATATCAGTGAAGCATGCAAACAATTCTCCATTCTGCTGCAATGGACAGAAGCCTGGCTATTAATGGCAAGTCATGGCCATTGAAGCCTTTTACATTGGTGTATAGGAAAAAGGGACTCATCTCAAAGGCTCAAGTATCAATGGCGCCATGGACTCTGAAAGGGTGTGTCTCAAAAACGTGGGGTAAGAGCTTCCGTCTTCTATGCCAGAAACAGCGGCATATGAAAGTAACTGCTGTGAATCAGCACAGACTTTGCTACAGGCTTAAGCTCTAACGGCTCGAATAATGTTTTCTATGAGTAAACTACAGTCGAGCCCATGCATTGCTGTAAGACTGTTTCACATTCACTGCCATCAATGGCTGAGATCACTATGGATCGTATCTACGTGTTTTTGCATTGTGCATCAGAATCTACGATGTGATATCTACATCGTTGGAAACTGGCATGCAGAGGCCATAAAAGAATTTGAAGAAGAATAAATATACCGTATCGTATCATCACATCACATTAGATAAGATTGTAACTTTCTGTCCTCGAGGCAAAATTTTGATCTCAGTCTCCATCTCGAAGGCATGATCATGTTTAACACCACTGCTCAAAACACACTCATTCATGTTGCGATATTGTTCGTCATAGACAAGGCAGATGATATTGATCTGGTCACCATAAACATAGCCTACAGGCTATTGTTCTGGCAGCTGGAAACATAGCTGCAACTGCAGCAGACGCTATTCCTACGATCACCGTAATAATAGCCACGACGCTATTTGTCCGGCAACCAAAACATGAATGAGCGCTTTGTTCGTCCAATCGCCGTAAACATAGCTAAACATAGCTAACCGGCTATTGTTCAAGCAGCCGGAAATATAACCTCCAGGACACTATGTGTCCGGCAACTAATGGAATTTATTGCATATTAAATGTTGCAGTGAGATGACCATACAAAGAAAGAAATGGACAAATAATAGTATATTTATATATGTCTATATAATACTATATTATTTCTTTTGTACGAGAGTGGTCAATAGGTGGAACAAACTGGATCAGCAGACAGTTAGAGCTACCAGCTTCAACACCTTTAAAAATGCAGTTTGGATAAGCCAAGAAAGACCAAGATGGGCTTCCTTCATGGACTGATCCGCTAAGCCCTAGGCCTCTCTGGTAGGAGTTTCTGCCAGTGAGGCCACACAAGGTGAGTTATTTCATGTGATTTGTTATGCACTGACTGAATGCATGAACCATTCATCCAACACCACCGGCCACTAACATAATATACGTTAATTGCATATTGCCTCGTTTTCATTCCACCGGATAAATAGCCGAATGGCTACAGTTCCGATAATCATATATATAGCGCATAAGCTACTGTTCCGGTGACCGGACGAATAGTCACCGCGCATATAGACATATGCGGTTGAATATGTTGCGAACAGTGCATGTGAGCTGAGCGTGAGCGGAGCGTGAGCGGAGCGGAAAACGTAGCGGAGCGGGTCAAAAATAGCTGGAGCGGGAGCGGAGCGGTAAGCGGGCTTTAAAAGAGTGCCGGAGCGTGAGCGGAGCGTGGGGCGGCATGAATTACCCGCTCAAATTCCGCTCCAACCACCTTAATATTGGGCTTCACAAATCGCAGTGACTGATGTTGATATAAAGTGAATCATGATTATAATCAGGTACGTGGGCTATTTTAGATTCGTTACGGTTACCGCTAATGTAATAATGTAATCTAATATTTCATGAAATTTTACATCTGTAGTTCCGTCATTATGCTAGCATTTGCATCGAAGCGGAGCGGCTAGAAAATTGGTTGGAGCGGGGTGGAGCGGTGAGCGGCCTTTGAAAAATGGCCGGAGCGTGGAGCGGAGCGTGGAGCGGGATGCAACAGAAAGGGCTTGAGCGACGGAGCGGCAAATCGGCCCACTCCGCTCCGCTCACATGCTCTGGTTGTGAAACCACAAGCTGTAAACAAAAATTACAATAAACTACATATTATGTTTACCAGATGCTACTCCAACAATTCCAATACCAATCAGCAGCTTCGATTTTCTGTCCATTTTACAAAATGATGTTTAATCTTTTAATAACACAGAAAATACATGTTTACATAGCAACCACACCCACTCTGACCACGCCCACTACGAAGAATAGTTATTATATTTGTGATAAATATGGCGGATGTGAATGGTAGTTCCGAAGATGACGATTTGAGTGCAGAATGGGTGTTTTACAGAGACAGGCCAGAGTGGAAAGATATACAGCCTATACCGCAGGACGATGGACCTCATCCGGTTGTACAGATCGCGTATTCAGATAAATGTAAGTCCCTTTGCTTATGTTGTACGTACTGTAAATTTATTAGTCACAGAGAACATTCGGACGAAGGCTTGTTTGATCACGGTCTGTTTCTTAGTTCATACATTGGAAACAAATGTTGCAGTGGTATATGCACAGAGCTGGTTATATGTGTGTTGTTGTCATTATGTAAGGTCATAATTCATAACAGATGCAGGGACCAAGCATTGACTTACACATATATTAGCTTGCAGTCATCTCTATTTTGTTGTTTACTGTAATGTTTGACGTACTCAATTTGAAGATGCGGGCAAAGAGGACTAACTGCGCCCGTCTGAACGCATTGGATTGCATTGGATTGGATTGGTACTCAGTGGGCATGTTGTGTCTTTGTGACAGATGTTTTCGGTGCATGTTTAAAATAATGTCCTGTGATTGTTACAGTTAGAGACGTGTACGATTACTTCCGAGCAATCGTTAAAAACATCGAATACAGTGAGAGAGCTCTTGCACTGACGACTGATGCCATCTCACTCAATGCAGCAAACTACACTGTCTGGTCAGCAGTATTTACTTACTTATTGTTTATCTGCATGTCACTGTAGTACTTTAGTGGTTTGATAAGGCTGTGCATACAGTTCGGGTACCCATGCCTGTTGTGCCCTTTGATTGTTGTATGGGTGCCGCTACCCTAATTCTAATTGTAATTCTGAAACTAACCCTAACCCTGCTGTGTGGGCTATGGGATTGTAAGAATAGTGTTTGTTCTGTTTCTAGGCCAGAGACTGCAAAAGACAACCAAACCCACGTTATTGGGTTTTTGTATATATTGCGTGTTTTAGTATCTTTACATAACTGTTGATTGTCAAATGTTTTTTTTGTATTATGTTTAGTTTCTTCTGTACTAAGCCAAGAGATTGGCAAGGAATTACATCTCCAAAATGACCTATTTTGTGGCAATGGGCAGCAAAATCTTAACTCAATACTAAAAACTCTAGTAACCCTAAACTAAAATGTTTATGCAGTGACATAAACTCATATCTGGTCGATGATAAGTGCATAATGCATTTCCAACACTGCCATGTTTACCACCAGCAAGCTCATATCCTAGTACTGGGAGCAACAAGTATACAGAGTACAGAACTGCAGTGTGGGATTGCTGTACTCTATACACTTCTTTTGATAACACAGGTCATGTAATGGATGTAAACTGTACGTATTTTGTGCTGCGTGAACTGCAGGCACGTTCGTCGAGTCATTCTCAAAGAGCTAAAGAAAGATTTGCAGCTGGAGCTTGACTACGTCTCAGACATTATTGAAGAGAATCCTAAAAACTACCAAGTCTGGTCAGCAGCTGGAAAGTTTTTTTTGGCATTTTTAATGTTTCTTGAATTAACTAGGTCAAATCGTGATGTTATTTTTGTACATAATAATGAATTCATTATATCAATAGGTTTTTATTGCTTATCCTTGGATGTAATTATCAGACGGACATGCTGCCAGCACAGAGGCATTAAGAGGTTTGTTTAGATTACTGTGGGATGTGCAGCTTTAGTTCATTGCTGTCCTATACCATGATTGATTTTTGAACAGCAATATGATATGAAATGACTTAGTTTTGTTATATATATCACACACACACACACACGCTGTTTTACAGTTATTTTTTGGTTATTTGTTTAATTAAGAGAAAACATAACAACACAAGTTTTGTTCCTGGTACAGTTGTGTTGAAAATTGATTTTGTAAATAAATATTGTGTTTTTTTGTGAATTTTCTAATGCTTTAAGTAGTTTATTTGTAAAAATAACATAAAGTCTGGGACGTTCGGAGCATTTTAAACAGACGAGTCCCTGCATGTGCTTCCAGGCATCACCGGCGCGTCATTGTAGAATGGTCAAGAGACGCATCTCGTGAACTCGACTTCTGTGAGCGGATATTGCGGAAGGACGCCAAAAACTACCACGCGTGGCAACATAGGTTTGTTGGTTTCCGAGGCCGATTTTTTAACTCTGTAGTCAGATAACATGGTTAGTGATTTAGAACCCTTTGTTCCTGAACCTAAATTTAATCCTAGAAAGCAGCAAAGGCTGCGATTATGCTATGAATGAGAACCTCTGCTGCTGCTGCTACTACTAATACTGCCACTTTCAGCTTTAGTTTATCTGGATTGGAATTTCTCCAGACTGAATCTCTGACAGAGACCCTATATAGGTAATTGGGGCAGGTTTTCTCAGGCCAGTAGGGGCCATATGCTCCTCCTTTGGCCAGACCAACGATGTCACTTTGTCAAAGATTTCCATTGCTCCACATACCGCTTTAGCAACATTCGATGTTTGGATGTCGAGCCTTCTGTATAGCTGGCCCACTACCAGATAGTCCTCGATATCCAACATGTTCACGGCCAACTGTAACGTACCTACGCATGAGTGCATTGCACTAAGTTGTTAGTTTGCTGCCATGGGCGAATGTGCCTGTCCAGAGCATGCAGCTGACGAATGCATTTTGCAGCCAAGAGGGTTGATAAGGCATCGATGCGGCCTTTTGCCAAATTACTTTGGACATTTGTTAGCTTTTTATTTGGTATCACTTTGATTTCACCAGTAAGTGGTCCTACTACGTCACATCCACCTGATGTAACAATTAAGATGAAAAGAAGAACACTCAAGCTAAAACGGATTGTGTGTATGTATGTTTATAGACAGTGGGTGTTGTCAGAGTTCGGTCTGTGGGACGGAGAGCTGGATTATGTTACTCGCCTTATCACTGAAGATGTGCGCAACAACTCCGCGTGGAATCAACGATACTTTGTCGTCGTCAATACGACCGGCTTCACTGACGATGTCATCACGCAAGAAATCAAGTCGGCACTCAACTTCATCTGCTCTCCGTCATATTTCTTGCAACACAGTGGTGGTTGACGCCAGAATGCCTAGACCAAGGCCTGGAGTTTTGAGGCCACGGCCACAGCAGCATTTTGAGAACTACGTGTCTGATTTCTTGATTTGTATGATGATGTAAATGGTATACTGAATGGGTGTAAATTGTTCTTAGCCGATCATGGTAAACACATGTGGTTACTATTGTTCCATTTCTCCTGTGGATTGTGTGTCCATATAAAAATGTTTTGAAATGCTCGCATGTACTACAGTTTTATTATATAAATAAGTAACAGATGTCGTGTACTTGTTGCACAACAGATACACCACTGATCTCATTACTGTTGCTCCACACAATGAAAGTGCATGGAACTACTTACGAGGGTATGTTTTGGTCACTACATTTTGTCACTGACTCCGTTGATCTGGTTTATGCAGCATGTTCCTGACACTAATCTGTCTGTTGAGTCCTGATTCTTCCACATTGCAGAAACAATGGTCCAGAACTGTCTTTCTTTCTCGGTTTATTTACCCACATGCTGCCTTTTTCGCAAAAGCTAACCCAACGCCTGTGATTCATTTACTATTTGAATGATTACGGCACTTTGTAAATGTTTTACTGTTACTTAGCGCATAATATAAAAAAGGTAAAGGCTTCCCATACTCGTTACCGAGCATTGGGCCTGGAGCTGATCTTGGTGTACAGGCAGTCAGCCCACAGGTGACTATAAGTCATCCATCCGGCGTTAGGCTGCCATTACTTTCCGCTAGGCCTGCAGTTACCTTCCCATTCGCAGAGCATCACTGCCCCTTGGCCGGTACCAAGTTATACTGCTTGGTGACTGAGGCACATAGGAGTGAACAACTTGCCGAACGTTCTTACAAAAATTTTGCCCCAAGTAGGGTTGGAACCCACTACCTGTTGATCGCAAGTCCAAAGCTCTACCCATTGCACCACCGCTCCAGTTAGCATGTATAGACATTTTAACTGACCCTGACAATGGTGTATCACGTGACACGTTAGTGTTGAAAAGTTGGTTGGTGTTAGCTGAGCTTCGTGCAACTGCACTTAAATTTTGTTGTCCCAATGTGCAGCTTGGCACTTTATATGCTGTGTCTCAAAAATACAAGACACTTAACTTTTGATCATCACTTTGGCAGATGTTGACCGATTTGCCAAACTTTTGCTGACAAATTCCTGAAGAAATTTTGTACACACAATTTATAAAGATTCTGCACTTCACTTGAAGTATGTTTCTACATTACCTTATGAAACATGAAAATTACAATTGCAGCAGATTTCAATGGCATGTTGCATGTGAGACCTCAGAATTCATCTTGCAAGATATGAGGCCACCCTAACAGCTTAGGTCTGAATCCTATGGCTATATTCAGCTATTATTTCAAATTTTTGTATATCACAAGGTAGTGTAGCAACATAGATAAGGTGAGGTGGAAGATCATGTTACCGTTACAGTTTCCTTGGGAATCTGTCAATGAATGAATTTGGAAAATCCGCGTAGTGTACATTTGCCGGAGTCATGGTTCAAAGTCAGATATCTGGTGTTTTTGAGACACTCTGTATATCTACAATATATATTTGATATTTTTACACCAGAATCAAAAAATTCCATCGCATTTATTAATCCTGCTAATATGGTTCATATGGGCAGTTAAATTTTTAATGTTTTTTTTGTGTATATTTTTTAAAGTCATGGTAATTTTTACAGTTTTCTGAAGTGGTGCCTTCATTAAAAACAGTCATATTTTGTGGCTGTGTAGTGTTATTCAGGTCGAAAGTCGATACGAGGACGTGAGTGAATTCTGTGAGAGTTTGTATGCAGAGAACGTCCGGTCGCCGTACCTTCTGGCATTCATGATAGACATACTTGAGAATCGACTGGAAACAAAACTGTGTCAGGATGCACCACAGACACTGCGATGGGCTGTCCAGGTATTCACCAGTTGTTGTTAGGTATTTTCATTACACTTTCTAAGCGTGGTCTGTGACCAACAGTGCAGCCACCAATATTCAACTTGGCCTGCAGGCCTCACAGTTGTCCTGAAACTCCTTTAATTTCTCAGAGTTTTGACTCATGCTTAAATGTCTTGAATTAAATAAGTTTGTAATGAATATCCTGAAAGTCCATCAAAATTTCAAAAAGTCTTATTTTTCTGTTTACATGGTTGCATTTGTGCCCGGGAAGTGGCCACTCTGCCCTTGCAAGCCTTGTCAATATATAAAGTTAAAGAAACATAAAAAGGTTTCGAGCTCTTTATTCTTGTTTAGCTTTTATACAACGGCAACATAATTAAAAATTATGCAGAATTGTCATGAAATTCAAAGCTTTTTGTGTCCTGAAAAAAATACTGCAGTGTGAGGTTTGGCCTAGTGTCATCGTGTTTATGATCTGTACTTATTGATCTCTGCATATTGTTCACCAGACATTATCACAAGTTGTAACAAGCCACATTTGGCAGTTTTGGCTCATTGGTAAGCACATGGGTTGGGGTGGACGGAGCTGGTCTGGTACCATGGGTGGGTGGTCTTACAGATGCTTCTTTTGGGTTTTACCTAAGAGAAGCATTACGAAAGGCAACAAGGTCGGGACGTCCTTAGCCTGGTGGAACTAAATCTTCACCAAAGATTTTGTTCCCAATGTAAAGTAAAAGTAAACAGTGTATAGCAGTTTAGCATCAACTTAGCTCTTCATTGCTACAGGAAACTCACGTGCTATATGGGATCACACAGTGTTACCAGCCACCCGACACAGGTGAGAATCCCGACTTTACCCCCAGCCGAAGCAGGTACTCAATTTAGCGACCCCGGAGGGATGCAAGGCTGAGTTGACCTATGTTATGTGAAAGCCACCGGCCGGGAATTGAACCCACGACCTGTAAATCGCAAGTCCAACGCCGTACGGCTGAGCCACCACGCAACACAATGTAGCCTCTTTTTGTGCTGAACCAACTGGCTTGTTTTCCTTTGGTGATTTAACACTGACAGGAACAACTGCAAATTACCTCCAAAGGTTCACTTCCGGAAAATGTGGTGGAAGAAAGCCAACGAACCAGACACAACCAGGTTTACTTGAAAATGTCGATGGTGGTCACTAGTCTCAAATATATGGGTTAAGAATGAGTTCATGGTTATTCCTCCAACTTGGTACAAATATAATGCGTCTTTTTCTCAGCCAGTTGTAGTTTTATGGTACTAAATAAACAAACGAAATCTAACACAACAAAATCAGACATGCATCTGTAAAGCTAACCGCTAACAGTGGTATAACACACGTCCGGCCTGGAGATGCATTGCGCCTGTTTTTACAAAACACAGACCTGTGTGCAGCTATAGGTGAGGGGCTGGTCTAAAATATGCAATATTGTGATTATGCAATATGTGAGTAGGTGGCGCAATGGGTAGAGCGTTGGACTAACAATCAGCAGGTCGTGGGTTCATTTCCTATACTCGGGGCAAACGCTGTGTAAGAACCTTGGGCAAGTTGTTTGCACCTATGTGCCTCTGTCACCGAGCAGTATAACTGGTACTGGCCAAGGGGCGGTGATGCCCTGCGGCTGGGAAGGTAACCGCAGGCCTGGCGAAAAGTAATGGCAGCCTACCGCCTGACTTATAGTCACCTGCGGGCTGACTGCCTGTATGACGGGATCAGCTCCAGCCCCCTCCTCCCCCCCCCAACGCTCGGCAACGAGTATGGGAAGCCTTTATGTTTTTTACCGTTACAGTATGTGAGTGACTGAAAATGATGATTTGATGCTGTAGCTGTGCAAGATTTTGGCGGACGAGCATGACACAATCCGTCACGAGTACTGGCGCTACATGTCACGGTCACTGTCGGCAAGATTCGGAGACGTCATGACATCGTCCGGCGACTGCACGCATCTTACACCACAGCATGACTGAGTACCAGCTGCCGAGTAGCCGTTGGACACTGATTGAACTAGAAGATGCCAGCTCTCACAAGAGTGCAAAAACCCACGCCTAGAAAAACCCAGCGGCAAGCGGACGTGGGGAAGTGACACAGGGAAACCCAATGTCGCTAGCATTGCTTGTGTGGCGGGGCATTATATCAGTGAAAAACCAGCGTTGCTTATGTACGTTGTAGCAGCGACAATATTGCGTTTTGTCTGAAGACCAACACAGACGTTGTGACCTGGACCTTTGACCTTTTAACCCCAAGATAAATGGGTTTGTTTTTGAAACGAGTTGAAATTTTGCCTAGTAAATCGTATAGCACTATTGTTTACCATTCTGTGCATGTTGTTTAACTGGCCTACTGCTGATGACACCGAAGAGTGAAACTGAGAGAGTTGAGTACCTCCTTCCTGTCACAATATGGTGCATTGAAGGACTTCAGAAATCTGGCTTAAAACCAAACATCAGCGGGTGATATGCACTGAAGAAGAAAGTTTGACTCCAAGTGACAACTTGACTGTTACATCTACACTGTGGGGCATAAAAAACACACCAAAATGTGTTTCGCCATAACTTTCATAAAATTCAACGGATTTGGAACAAATTTGGCAGATTGCTTCTGAAATAAATTGTTCATAAAGCAGTGCAAACAAATGTCACCTGAACCGAGTACCAGCTTTGTACTATCTGCTGAAACTTGAAAGTCACTAATACAACTGTAACGTAGGCTATATTCCTAAATGCAACGAGCAGTTGTCACTGAACAAAAATGCGGAATCTTAATGTTAGACAAGGAAATG
>Ga0209780_1001656_pt1 | contig 15006 bp, 10 predicted proteins | sample WorMetexBAHAMAS2_FD_187384 | JGI IMG/M metagenome (GOLD analysis project Ga0209780, IMG submission 187384) | Marine gutless worms symbiont microbial communities from Max Planck institute for Marine Microbiology, Germany - Inanidrilus exumae... | ecosystem: Host-associated > Annelida > Digestive... | reverse complement strand
GTTTTTACACTACACAATACTCTATAGCAATTTTCTTTTATAATAATAATAATAATAATAATAATAATAATAATAATAATAATAATTATAATAATAATGATGATGATGATGATGATGATGATGATGTATAGTTTGTGTACATAGTGGATGAACCCTCCTTATAAGGAAAAGTTATACTTTTAGAAAGTTGAATCTAGTAAACCAGGAACCGTCGTAAATCCCCTCGTTCTGCCCACACATCAGAGCCAGCAGCCCCCCAAGTGTCACAGAGCCGTCTACAGTCGCTGATTGCTGGCATTGCTGATCGGATGACTAGTTTTATGGACTGCTGGTGGCGACTTGGATGCGATGTCGGCTATCTCTTGTGGGACCAGTATAACATAGCCTGTCTGTAGACTGCTATAACCACTGGCCACAGTACAGCAGACTGACCACGTATTGACCACCAGAGTCGCCATTGTATACATACACCAGTGTCACTGCAGATTTGCAGCCATTGCCCGTTCTAGGAACCGGGAACACGTCTGAAATTACGCCGACTGGTTTTAAATTCCACTTTAGTAAGTAAGTAAGTAAGTAAGTAAGAAGAACATGCGATAAAATGTACATGGCAGTTGAACTATTTATAGTTTGAGTTTGAGAACGCTGCGCACTAGCGTACACCGCACAGCAATAATAGACGGAAATCGAACAACGAATTTCACCACAGGCTGCGGTGTTAACAGCGACTGTCTTTGTCAATGGAAAGTTCGAGGACTCGAGTCGGCCCAGCGAAACACCTGTTGCATATAGCGGACCGCTTCGGGCGAATACTGTATTGCGTTCATTCAACACATGTAAGAGCCGTTTTAGACGAAGCGGTCCTCGACGATCCGGCGGCTGAGTCATGTCGAGTGTCAAAAGCAAGATGAAGCAGTCACGTTTAAACAGTTTGCGGGAGCATTTTGGCATTCAGTCGGTCACTAAAGTTGAGAGACACGTTAAGTCAAGCCAGACAGAACAACATTTTGTCGTTGTCAAGTTATGCTGCAGCCAGTTTACACAAAGTATTAACTATATTATGTCGGAAACAAAAAAACCGGTCCTTAATTCGATCAAGGCCAAAGCCATGCCCTTAAAGGCTGGTGATACAACCTCGTTTACAGGCCAGCAATGTGTTCAACGTTAGGATCGCAAACAGTTCGAGAGCAAACGAGTAATAATAAAGAGGCATCGACATGCCTAGAGGCGATAATGTTCCGTTCACACGATAACATACACGGTGTCCCAGAAAAAAACAACTGCACCAATTAATGGTCTGCTGTGACTTTGACGTACGTCAACCGATTTTGATAACTTTTGGTGGGCGATGTGGTCAGATTATTAAATACTATACTTGCAATTACTACTTCCTACCTGTGCGTGCGAGTGTTCGCTTCACGTTTAAAAGCTGTACATGATACAACTCAGCAGCTTCGACGACGTTCTACAGGATGCTTGCCCAAGTGTCAGTAAAGGCGCTGCATCAAGTCGCTGGTCTCACGGACCGGCGTCTTGTACACAGGTTCCTGCGCCATTCCCCAAATCCAACAGTCCTCCGAATGTTCGTCCATAGATCTGGCGAGATGAAATGTGATGTCCTGCGGCTGCGATTGCGTCGTCTTGCCAGCAAGGTGCGCTGAGACATCGCTGGTGAAGAGACAGACCTACAAACAACTTGTATTTGGGGATCTGAACATGTCACTTACCAGAAATTGTCGAAATCGGTTGTTGATGTTTGCTGGAGTTACAGCAAGCCAAAGTTGGCGCAGTTTTTCGACGCACCGTGTATGTTCCACGGAAGACGTCTGTGTGCTTGCTTGCGGACGTCTAATTATAGCTTTGCTTGGAATGAATCTATTAGACGTATGTAAGGAAATCGCTGACGGCTACGAATATATTGTGACGTGAAACAGACGGCTACTGTTACAGCCGGGCGTACGTCGGTTTTGAATGGAATCTGCTTTCACTTCGGTCAGCCGATACGCAACACTGTTTCCACGGAATTACAATAATTACACACCGGTGATCGATCTATCGATGTCTGACGCCGTCGGGCACAGCATCATCCTCTTCCATTATAGACGTCGCACCGACTAGCTGGGCAGGTCTGCTATGGTCAGAAAATTTCGGAATCGATTACTCACATATCAACCGGTTCCTGCAGCATTGCTTTTCTTTAACTTTACCTGTAGGCATGCTGTTCTTTCTCTTAAATATTTCGCTATTTTCATGCGATGGACTAGGCTAACTGCCCGCCAGCAGTTGAACATTCTGATTCGTATTTTACGCTATTATTACTATTGCCTATACGCCGTCGGCAGTCGCGGGGGTAAGGTTTTCACCGTTTGTCTGTCTGTCTGTCTGTCTGTTTATCCGCACGATATCGCAAAAAACGCTGCAGCTAGGATCACCAAACGTGACGCAGAAATGTTCCACCATGAATTCTGAAAACTCGTTTATTTTGGCGTTAAAAGGCCAAAGATCAAGGACACGAGGCACGAAAACTGCAAGAGTGAGGTTTTGAATTCTTGTGAGTGCTGGCTTTTTTTATTTGTTATCGGCTAATATAATAATCATCTTAGGTTTCGACATTCGAATATGTGATTATTTTACATTTTTACCGCTCGACTCATATGCAACGCCATTGCATAGCGCGATATGGCCAGGTGTCTGTCTATCGCACGCTATTGTAGTAATGAAATGGCTGAACCGATCGAGTAAGCTTAGGTTTCCGCGGTACAGAGGCCGCTACGGACGGCGGAGTTTTGCTGTCTGTGGAGCAGTTTGACATCACTGCCGTCTGCAGTAGTCTTAAACGGTCGACGGCGTCAGTGAGAATGCTACTTTACTTTCAAACAAAAACTGAAAATACTGACAGCGACGAACATCATCGAACTCCGCTGTGACGTGTTGTGATTTTGCGCCGCCACACAAGTGTCAGGATTTAGAGTAACTCGCGATATAAACTGTGGACGAAAAACGGGCCTATAATCCGCAGATTCTCGACGCCGGAGGTCGACTGGACGCCGTCGAGTGAGGCTAGATGGTCGTGTTCATTAGCCGCTGCGTGGATTCACGGCGTATTAGACCGAGTGAAGTGAACAGACAGACAGACTGGTCGGTCACGTGATCGAAGACGTCATCGTTCCATTGTGACGTCCACGCTTCACTGGACACTGGTCAACCCATGCCATGCCACGCCACCGCCGCCACGGGCACCGGCAACTGTCGCTCTATTAGTCGTCGACGGTATGCCGTTTCGTTCGACCGAATGGCATCGTATTTTCTATCACACGTTCGTAGATGGCGACCGACCCGTACATAGTCCCGTGTGGAGATTCTCCAGACTCCAGAGGACTATAACCATAGAATGATAAACATAGATAATGACCCTTTGGCCATTATCCTTCGTGTTGTATCGTGGCGTCAAAGCGGCGCTGTTCGTCGGTGCTCGAACAGATGCGTTTTCAGTTTCTTTTTCAAGAGTGTTGAGTGACAGATCGTTGTTACATGCATCGGACTGTTCCATCGTGCAGGCAAGATATCAGATAGCATAACACCGCTGTCCAGTTAACGTCCGTACACTGTACACTTGCTAGCTTCATCATTCAGTCAATGCAGACCGTACAGCTGTGTAGGATGGGAACTGCTTGCAACGTTCACACGTAAATAAGGTAAAGGCTTCCCATACTGGTTGCCGATCGTTGGGCCCGGAGCTGATCCTGGTCGCGAACCCCGGCGTACAGGCAGTCAGCCCGCAGGTGACTGACTATAAGTCATCCACCCGGCGGTAGGCTGACATTACTTTCCGCCAGGCCTGCGGTTACCTTCCCAGCCGCAGAGCATCATTTAGCAGACATTTATTTGGTTTTCTGTATGTTGACGAAAAAGAAAAAAGCTGCAAAATTTTGTTGTGTAGTTCGATGCAGTTCTGTTAGGCCTTAGACATAGGGGGTTAAACACAGGCTAGTATTGGTAACGTTTTTTATTCAACGTTTACAAACGTTTTTATTTTTGTCACGTTTTTACATTTTTAACGTTCGTTTTTTATTTTCATTTGAACGTTTTTTTCACATCTATGTTCCATTCTACCTCGATGCCCGGTTTACACGTGATACATATCATCTGGTGTCGTGTCGTACGGTGAGTGCCTGTGCGATACACGCGGCCACATTAATTACTACAACGCAGTGCAGCGAGCTAGCGACATGGATGCCACGCGGACTGGCACTCATCAATCAACGACGTAACGAGATCTGAGATACATGTAAACTGCCCTCCAGCCGCATCACAACTGGAGAGGCGCGGATCTGAAAAAATACCCGATCAATACCGAAGTACCGGTGGAATATTATCCTCTAACTGATTTCGTTTTTGTCATGTTCTATGCGTTTTAAAGCGTTTTAAGCATGCGGCCGGTTTTAAGACGTTTCCCGGTTCCCACGTTGATGGATTAGCTGGTGATCTACCGTAGACAGTAATCATTAATCTATGCCTGATTAGGGTTTTCATGGGCGCAGGTTGATCATTTTTCTTGGCTAAAGCGTACGTGAACATTTTTGACAAATGCACATTTCATTAAAACTTTGCAATTTTTTAAAAATATTCGAGTTTGGTTCCGTTTATAATTTTCGAGCCCATTCAGAATTTTTATGCAATATAGAATTTTGGCGTTTTTAGCCTCTTTGTTACGCTGATCGCGTCTAGCGGAAAGCGTAATGTAACGGTCTGGCGTCCGTCCGTTTGTCTGTTTGTCTGTGTCCCGTCGGCATACTCACCGTGGCTCACCAGGGGGCAGCATGCGATGCGGCCAGAATACATTTCAGCCCGACACTAAGGAGGACCGACATACTTGTTAATCCAGCACTGATCAACAAAACCGCGAGATAGTACAGCCTGGATGTGTGTGTTTATTACGCCCAACTAGCAGCGTCAGAAAACTAAAGCTAGTGGTTCAGCCATTTCTTAAGTTAAATGTTTTGTTGATGTACGTTCAATAGGCGGTTGTCTACGTCCGTCGATGAAGTGAAACGTATCGTACCGTATCGTATAATATTATGTCAGTATGGACATCATGACGTTTGATACGCCGTCACTTGCGATACCGCGGTAGTTTTAACAAACGGTATTTTTCGTACGTCACTAATTCATACCTTCGTCTGACCATAGCAGCAGCAGCAGCTGCAGTAGCATCCGAGGCGATGCTGAAGTGTTTAGACGTGCTGAATGGTTTTTTCTACGTCCAACTTCAAACCGCCGCAAATGTAGACATCGTGTAGTAAAAATACACGACGCTCTAAACCATGCAAATCAGCGCACGTGTCTGGAGCGTTGGGCACATGAACCCCATCTCCGTGTTTTATCAGGGCGTCGTGATCAGTAAGAATTCTCACGGGGCGTTTTTGAGACGGCAGCAACACCACAGAAATATGAACAATATGAAATTATCAGCAGCGGACATTTTAAGTATCAAAAATGTGGATAAAAGTAACGTAAAGTAAACGTCGATTTGCATAGCGCATCGGCGTAAACCACGTCTAATGTGCTCAGGAAAGGCACGTGTTGGAGGGATCACACAGTTTTACCTGCAACTTACACGTTTATCCACAACTGGAATGAACCTTCCTGCCTTTACTCCGTAAGCATTCACCAGATGGCACCATACCAGCGAAGTAGCGCACATCCGATTACAGCTCACTACTCATTTATCGACCTTGAAAGGATGAAAGGCTGAGTTGGCCTAGTTGGCTGACCTTGTAGCGGATGGTTTGACCCACATAAGTGGTCATCCATCAGCTGCAGGTCGAGCGTTGACAGGGATAGACCGACGTTCTACCACTGTGCCCCGCAACCATAGCCCCAGCCCCACTGTGGAAATTAAAAGATTATCAATCCCTTAGCTAGTCGTAGTGGCTAGCTGCAGGAAGTTCACTGCAAATGCAACAGCATCATCATTGCTTACTTACTATACCGTAATTGTTGTAACGTGGCTGGTGGTCAATAAATGCACGTAATTGGCTCGTTGTGATGCGACGTCACGTAGCTCCGCCCATATGCATTCAATAAAATCTGCCCGCATTTGCTGTATATACTATATTGCCTTTGTTTGCCCGCGTCGGCTGTAGGCGTAATCTTTGTGTAATTCGCTCGTATACAACGCTGCGTTGTGGCTCGATCGCCGTCACAAATATACGGAAGCGAAGCGACGAGCCCGTTAGCGTCACCGTATCGCTTCTGCGATGATTTATTGCGAATTGATTGCAATGGCTAGATTAATAGCCAAACATATTATATTTGCCACGTTCGACGGTGTTATGTATTCACCCCCGTTTGTCCGTCTGTCTGTCTGTCTGTTAGCACGCGCATTTCATTAAATTTAGTGAGTAGGCAGATTATGGACCATAGAAGAGTTGATTAAATCTTGGAAGGTTAGGATTAGGATTGAGATTAATGTTAGGGTTAGTAAATAGTGCAGTAGTCGATTGAGGTAAATAGTGAAAGTCCTGGTGGGAAAACCAGTTACAGCGCATGCTCACACCACAATGCGATAAATAAGTAACAAAGATGCAAAACCGGCGTATAAGTTATCCTCAGTGTGTCGAAGGTTTGCACTCGATAATCTTATTTGCCATAGATCGCCAGCAGTATGGCTTCCCACCGTAGCATGCATCCCTACCCTAGCCGTTAACTATACGACCTATGATCTGAGCTATAAACTTGATCTAGACTGGGTCATCGTGAATCGTTCTGCCGAATGTCTTGCCCGTTAGTCATTTTATTCGAACGTTATCGTGATGAAAAGGTCACAGCCGCGGCAGAGCAGCGGCGGCTGCAACTTACGACTTAGCGACGACGTCGCGATAAGTCGTAGTTTTTTTATTTCTCATGTTCTTGAATGGTTCCAGCGATGCGGTGCAGTGGAAAATATGCGGGTTTTTTGATAACCTTGTGCGGCGCAAATGAACATAAACGGACCGATAGGAGTTGTATCGCGGCTGGCTGTGGCTGGCCGACACAATCAGCATTTGTTCAGCTGTTATTTGCTATTCGCGGAAAACACTACGATGGAACGATATATGCCCCTGCGGGCGCGCGAAAACACGCTGCTGGCTAATTGGATTTCTATCGAACATCACAATGACGGGTACCAGTGACGTATTGCGAATATGTTGATTGGCTATCACAGTTGTATTACATTATCACATCATCATCATCATCGTCAGTGGCCAGATCTAGACCAGCAGCTTGCGTCGCGGTTCTCACATCCATTAGGCCGGCTGTTACAGAAGCTGGCAACTGACCCGCACGATCGCTTAGCGGCTGGACAAACTTAGGGATGTGCGAACTTTCATTGTGTACAACTGTTTATTCATTGACCAGCACTAGATTAAGTAAAAGAGACACATACGTAGAAACACGGCGATAACTAAGAGAGAGAAAAAGCAAAACCAACAGTGAAAATACAATGACCACAACGGGTCTGTTACATGCGCATAGCACTTTGTATAACAGAGTTATCCCACTGATTGTCCTAATGGACGGACTGCCGTATGTCGTAGAACAAACAGAACATGGACGGACACACATGCCCTATACCCTGTCATCGCTCCATCAAGGTTAGTTTGGAGTTGAACATGGGGTCGGGCTGGTCGTTGTCTGTGGAGTATTTAGTACGACTGACAGATTTAAAAGTGTTCAGACAAATTTTTGGGCCCCACATTTGGAAAAATTTTCTGGCACTTCTAATGGCACTTCTAAACAGCAGAAACTGAAAGAAAAAGGAAGTAAGAGCCAGAGTGCCAAGACGTCGGCGCCACATTGTAATCGAACAGTGCCCCTGTTATCGTGTCCTTGCAGATTTTTAACTTACGGTACGATAACGTTGGCGTTTTTAATAACAACAAGGTGTCGCCCTAACGAGACGTAACACTACTGGCCCGCCGTCGCGTGCTGCCGCCTGGTGACTTACGTTGCGCCGCCGTGGAGTGTCACAGACGCCAGAAAGCAAAACAATACTGCCCCTACATTATATATAGGCGGGCCAGTAAAAATAATGATGATAATAATAATAATAATTTGTAAATCAGGCGCTTTTTTAGTACTAAACCGTTGATGGAGTTGGTTAAGTTTGTTGCGGCATCTATACAATACAGTAGGTGGACATAGGTCGATGAAAAACATTTGAGAAATTTCTTTTAAGTGAGTCGCATCACTAGATGTAGTTGGCATGTCGGTCGTGCGCCGCATGGTCAACTTGTGTCCATCAATCAATGTACAGTCGCACGCCGCTCAAGACCGATATATCGGATTAGCCGAGCGATTATCCGAGATTCTGATCCGCGAGCTTACAGCGAGAACACCACCATCCGCAGCCAGCCATGCGACTCGACGCACCAAGAAAAATTTAATTCGTGTGCAAATTGCGTGCCGGTGAATCGGGTTTTTTTGCCGGCGCAAGTCTTTGCCGACGATTAACGTAAACGATATTCGTTCTCCGATAATCGACGAAAATCGCGATTATTCGTCGGTTCTCGGAGTTAATCCCGCGGCATGGCTGCCTACGCTAGCGGCGAAATCCTGAGTTATTAGCCGTTAATTCGAATTTATGCTAAAATATCGACTCGTGCGCAAAAGTACTTCCGTCAGCCATAGCATAAGATGAACTAGATGGAAAGTACTCTGAGAGATTACAATTTACAACTCGCCGCGAAAGCAAAATTTGTTTTTTTGTCGCCAACACTTGGCAACACTTGCCACACATACTATTAGAAGTATAGAATGTAAACAATCGCCGGTTTACGGAGTTTTTTTGACCGTTACTTCCACATCTTTCTACCGATCGTAACGAAACACGAACTTGGTCTTCCCTTCCTCCTATAGGAACCTTCCTATAAAATTTGGTACAAATCCGTCCACAATCTTTTTAGTTATCGTGGTCGCAGATAGACACACACACAGAGAGAGACAGACAGACAAACCAACGCCGGTAAAACATACCCCTCTCTTTCGCCGGGAGAATAACATTTTCCTCTTTGCATTAGACGACATTTGACTCTCTGAACTATAACAGAACGACTCCACGACTGTTCTGTGCTGTCTTATATGCAGTGTGATAAGCATACGTTTACATAAGCTGTTGTTAAAGATGGTAACAGTTGATTTATTAACCCGCCCGGCAGCGCGATGCTGCCGGGCGGGCTTATATTTTACCGATGTTACTTTGTTTTCTTTTTAAATGTCGTTTTTCTCGTTCGACAACGGATGGATGAATCGCAACTCGGGTTGTTGCGTTAACACCGTCGATGCAAAAATTACTATGGCTACAAATTTGGTGAAATTTGGTCGAATACGCCGTAAGATCTTGTGGCTCATTTGCATGAATGGTGAGTCTACGTGGGCTAAAAGTACGCTGTGCGCTGGTTTTAAAGGTCATTCGCTAGGTGGCAGTAGCATAGCCAGTCTGTAGGTAACTAAGAATGTTCATGAAATTTGGGAAACAGGTAGATTATAGATCAAAGAAAAATTGATTAGAGGTATTGGAAGGTTAGGGTTCGGTTTAGTGTGCCTGCTGCTCGCCGGTAACGACACTGTGCCGATTTCAGTGTGCCGTTGCGGGGGTATGACTCTAGGCCTACCGAGTTCCCTGTAGTTACTGTATACTGTTTGAAAACCGAACATTAAGACTCCGTTATTATTGTAGTTAGAGCTGGACGAATGTAGAAGTGCGACTAAGTATCGGTTCGATTTCGAATGTCCGATACTTCGTGCGCAGCCGAGCACGGCAAGTGGGCAGGGATGCAATATCTATTCGCTAGGTGGCTGCGGATTAATCAACTATGATTTATTGGTCGGAAAGATGCATGCAGGAGGCATGCGGATTTTGGATTCCGGTCCACATCCGATCCGCGGACTTAATGGGCAACGTGACAACTTGCTGCGAAACGCAAGGTGGATTTCTTTGGTAGCATCGCGGACCGCAAGTCTCCGAGCCTTTGATAAAGCTGGCTGACTCAATGTAGCCGAAAGCCGATTGCATGGAACAATAGCTCGCTGGTAATTGCAACCGCTATCGCCGACAGATATCTCCATGTCGTAAATGCACTTCTGCGCTGTATTTCAGCCCACATGGACTTGGGCGGCGTGCCGACCAAGCTAAAGGTTCTTGTACTGGACGCCCACAATGCACCGGTGCTGGTTTTATGGGCAATACGAATGTAATTGGAAATCCGCAGTAAACGACTGGAAGTGATTTTCCGCCCCCTTTGCACCATTTCCACGGCGGCGAAGTGCGCAGCGTTCGAGTACGAGCTGATTGTTCAATTTGCTCCACGGCCGACGACAAAGCGCGCGACATTTTATATTATTCACAAAATTACGATAATTCATGCTAATTAGAGCTGGAGCGGGCGGGTAATTTTAGCCGTGTCCGGTTGTCGTTAATCGAGTACTCGAGAGTGACTACTCGGCACGTTTGGTGGCGGTAATTTCACAAACCCGTCGCCGGTGCAGGAGCTTTTATTGCTGCGCCATTAGTGTCACACGGCGCTGCGTGGGGGAAAATTATCACCGCAGGCTATTTTCCGTGTAGATATTATTTATATTGCAAATTAGGAGGTTCGTAAGATAACGCAGTAACATTACAACGCCGCCCTATGACTAGTGTTATTATCTGCCTCATAGCTATAGCATATAGCATGGACAGATAATAAAATCGTTTTGCGTCTGTGTGTGCGTGTGTGTGTCCGTCTGTGGACACTCTCACGGTCGCATTTCTTCGTCGATTTTCACCAAATTGGACACAGACGTGTAAACCCCAAACAGTAAGAACGATTTCGTTGGGGGTCAATATCGCCACACCCCTTCCCCTATTTTCCCCCTAAAAGCCCCCATTATTGACCCAGAGGTCCTGAAAACCCATGCTAGATTGAAAAACGCAATATCTGCCTTAAATGTTCACGAATCAACGAAATTCCCGCGTCTTGTAGGAAATCGGGGTCGGGGAACACGATGGTGACGTCAGATTTTTGACCGGAAGTCATGGACTTGTGAACACGGCTATGGGGCTGATACCATGTTCCACAGAACGTATTTCTTGTTCACTATAATTCTTTCGCTACCCGACAACGTCAGCGAAGACATTATGTTTCTCGGACTGTTCGTCCGCCGCGTTCGGTCGTTCGTTCGTTCGTTCGTTCGTTCGTTTGTTCTTTCATCCGGACAGATCTTGTAACAACGATATCTCATGAACGCCTTGAACAATCTCGATGAAACGTACAGTATTCAGTAGCCCCTACTGATGACCTGATTAGATTCTGGGGGGTCAAAGGTCAAATGTTAATGTCATTCATGTGGTGGAGAAGGCATTTACGTTGATTTGTATATACGCAGTCTACGAAATGATGATGACGATGATGATGATGATAAATAATGGGACACTATACGGCTCTCTGCCTCTTATATCAAGAAGAAAAAGTTTTAGGAGAAATATATGAACACTTTTGACAGCCTATGCACATATAATATTTGATGATATTTACACAGTAACTTGATGATAACTATACAGTTATAGTTATATGAAGGTGTATGTTAGTTAAGCTGATTTTTTGTTGTTATTACTTTTGTGGTTTGCTTGCTGATATTTTTTTCTGTGCCATAATTGGTGATTAAGTTACATATAATTTAGTACCGACGATGCGAGTCTGTGGATTGTATATCATTGCACAGATGACAGAACAGCAATGGGTAAGTAAGCAAGTATGTAAACAACCAAATATCAGATTAAATGACCAATACATCGGAGATTTTTAAAAATAATTTATGTGCTAATTTACATGTTCCTGACTCATTCTGTGACGTATTTTTTACAGACTTTGGTAATACTAAGCATCAGTGAAATATCTCGTTACTCAAACGCACAATGGACGGTCGCAAAGTGTGTGTCGAATTCGCATTTAACTTCATAAATTATTTCAGTGATGGGCGAAACAAGGAGGTTTTCGAAAGCGAATTAGCGACGATTCAATTATTCAACAGTTCGCCGCAATTTGTATGTATAGCCGACGGCGTGGGTAGGGCGTTCAAACGCGTCTGTCTGTTTGTCTGTTGTCCGCACTCTAAGAGGAAAACGGCTTGAACTAGCAGCACCAAAGTCAGTAGCCATATAGTCCATGGCAGGACTTCGGCATGCACGGACCCTGAGGTCAAAGGTCAAAGGTGAATAATAAGTGAATAATAAATAATATTGTTAAATAATATACTGTTATTATTTAATAATATATGGTCTAACTCGAGGGTTATTGTTAGGATTTGACCTTTGACCTTTTGACCTCAGGGTCAGTGCATGCCGAGGTCCTGCCACGGATCTACCAACTTTTGTGCTGCTAGCTCAAGCCGTTTTCCTTCTAGAGCTTTTGCACCTTTATTATCTGTACACATCTACCCACGGTCAAATAGTGAAAGGACAACGTCGCAGGGTTACCAAGTGGCTACAAGTGCAATCAAAACTCACATTTGCCCGGCGTGGGTCTGCATGTCGATACGACTGCACATTTCTGTGGTTGATTGATTATCTCGCGAATAGCGTATCGTGGGCTGAATCCTGCAATTACCCAGCTGTATTAGAGCTTTGAATGCCTTCAGATATTTGCCACCGTTTAAAATACGGAGCATGAATACAAATATGAATATAAACTAAGAAAATATTTTAGCGTACGTCATTGTTGCATTATTAGTTGGCCGAATTTGTTCGCAAGTGGCACTGTCAGTTTAAATGCATAAGAAATTTGCATATCTACGAGAAATTGCCGTAATAATCTTGTACTTTGTCTTTTGTTGGCTGAGTTGTAATGCTTGTTATACATGTGTGGTTTATCGACGAGGCAAAACGAAAAACCGCTGAGACAATGCGCCAATAGAACACGCATTTCGTATCTAACCGAAAGTTTTTTTCCTTAATATTTTGTTTCTGTGCCGTGCGCTAGACTAAGCTGGCCATATCGTCAGCTTATGAGCGCACGTAAATATATCATTTATCGTATCTTATCGTAAAGCGAGTCATCACGCATGCGCAATGACTATTTTCTATAAATTGGCCTAACGTTGATCTCGATTTTATCGGACGATCTATGTTTGAAGTTGTTTGGAATAATGCACATCGGTACCAGAGTTTTAAATCACTGCAGTTGATTTAGATTTAGTTCTCTTGTTTCCAGTATTCACTTTGAGAAAACTACAAGAAAACTTATTTTGGAAGAAGATCCTATGTAGTGAAAACGTGCTTCTTTGTACGTAAAGTCAATACCTTTACTTTGGCTGCCAACTACCATCTGAGTCATTAAGATGTTTTAAACTTACTCGTAAGTGTGACATTTACCACAGATAAGTTCTGTTTTTTTCTAATGCAGTATAGTTTTATGTTTGTTTATGCGTGATGTACTTTATTTTATTACTGTTTTTATGCTGCCCTCTGGCGGTATAAATCGACGGCGATGACTTTGATGACGATGATGATAATTTGCTATCTGTCTGACGGTCCATTATATAGCGATCTTCGTTTCGTTTCGTTCGATCATCCGTGCCATTGCGTAACGTTCGCGATAAACACGCGCAGCGTCGCAAATAACTGCGCCTTACACTGCAGTGATTGGGCCTGCAAGCCGCGGATCGTAAACCAACTCGACGGCATAGTAAAACGCGATTAGTGTAATCCGGCGAAATTTCCTGTCGTCACGAGCCGCGATTCGACGTATAAATCGAACCTCGCTGCTCTATAGACGATAGTTCTATACACGCAGTACTGTGACGCAGGGGGATTCCGTTTGGTGTGAGGCATTCTGGGACTCGTTGGATGACAGTCCATCGAGACATTGTACAAGACGTCTTAGCGACATCGGTCTTACGATGTCGCTGACTTTATAAATTCCTCAGCTGACACGGAAAAACCGTGCGACACGCCGCGTCATACACGGGCGAACATGTTGTAAACACAGGTGGACGCTCAGTGCGATAAACGGCGACGATCGACGTGCCGCCGTGGCGAAAGGGCAGAAAAATCGGCTACGTTCATAGCTTGGGAAAAGTTCCAGAGGGAGGTACCTTTATAACGCTGGCCGCGTCTAGCGTCTGACGTCCGTCTATCCGTCTGTCTGTCTTGTCTGTCCGTCTGTCCCGTCGGCATACTGACCGTGACTCAAAAGGGGGCAACAACAGGGGGTGCCGCCAACATACTTTTCCGCCCGACAATAAAGAGGACCATCATACTTGTTTTTGGAGATACCCGAATTCCCATTCAGCACAGTGTACAGGATAATCCAGCTTGATCAACTCAGCCCTTTCGATAGAACGCTGGCTTGTGATAGACACACAGATCCGTACAAACACATATGGACAGAGCATATATGTTGCTCCGGTATAAATGAGATCGGTCCCCTCAAGTCCATACTCTGCGAGCCGCGACAGCCCCCACGTAGTCACACGGCGTCCCGAGTCAGTTCTGCGAGGCTAATCCCTGAGTCGAATAAAATTCCGGTCGTCGTCGGGATTAGCGTCAGCCGGACGTGCATTATCGCTGCTTCGTAAACGACACCCGCCGGACCGATCTGTACATAGTCGCCGCCTCCCTCGACTACTGCAACTACCTCCGACTCTGTTCTTTCTCTCTCACCTTTTCCACGCACACGACAGTGCAGAAGGTCGTCTCCAAGTGCGTCTGTCCCTTGCCACTTCACCGTTTGTCTGACTTTCTTTTCCTGTACCATAACGCAAATAGACTGAGACCAGTAATGGGATAGTACAGTTAACTACTGGTAATTATTAACTGCAGTAATTTAGCTATTTTTCGTAGTTAAATCAATCAATCAATCAATCAATCAATCAAAACGAATTTATATAGCGCCCTACGTCGCAGGCGAATCAGAGGCGCGTGTTGGACTAGGCTAGGTAGAGTGTTTACGTTCGCTGTACGCACTATCAAACAGTTCAGTCTTT
>Ga0209780_1001655_pt1 | contig 15008 bp, 11 predicted proteins | sample WorMetexBAHAMAS2_FD_187384 | JGI IMG/M metagenome (GOLD analysis project Ga0209780, IMG submission 187384) | Marine gutless worms symbiont microbial communities from Max Planck institute for Marine Microbiology, Germany - Inanidrilus exumae... | ecosystem: Host-associated > Annelida > Digestive... | reverse complement strand
CGTGGGAACTCTCGGCAACCTGGCCGTCATCGCAACGGTGACCGTCAAACACATTCGCAGCCGAGGAAGAACCAACAACGACGTCGGACGCGCTTTCATAGCCAACCTCGCCTCATCCGACCTGATCGTCACCTCCGTCATCAACCCTCTAGCAATCACAGGTCCGTCACTGTATAGTCTGTAGGTCGCAGTCTAATCGGGACGACTGACAATGCATGGTTGGAAAATGTTTGACTACTAGAAATGCGTGGCAGAGCCTAGCATGTAGCTCGCGCGGCATAGCAGTGACGCCCTCTGTAGCGTATAGGTAAAATTTGTTACGTATGCATTATCTATTTGTTCGCAAAGATTGTACCTAATTAAAATCTTTCGTAGCCAACGAATGCCCGAGAATAAATTGCATGTTACACTTGTTGCCTTCATTATCAGTAGGATATCGTATGCTTTGTCTGCTTGGGTGGCTTTCTAAATAGTCATCAAATAAACAGGATTAACGCCTTCCATCGGAAAGGTCGTCGATTTAAGCTTTGCAGCTCTACATGTATTTGTGATGCATCAGAATATCTCAGAATGGTTGAAGTAGTTTATTTAGTAGTATACAAAGCCCTTCCCATTGTCCCTCGCATTTGCTTCCACCAGAAAAGCAGCACTTTGGCCTGCGTCCCAGAGGAAATAGTTATGCACTCCCTATATTCCCAAATAACCTCTGTAAACGCTCTTTTATTCCCCAGTGTCTATCTTGTTTTCTTTGATCGTTGTGTTTTCTGTTACTGTGTCTGCTATTGTTCTACATTGCCTTTGCCATTTGTTATCCTATAAAGAGATATCAAACAAAACTGAGTAGTGACTGCCCTAGAAAACTCAGTACTGATTCCCGCAAGGTATAGCAGTAAAGCGAACGTAGCCAAACTGTTGATCGACGAGGGATGAACACGTTTCACCAAGTTAAACTCTAGAGTTACTGGACCCAAGTTCACCAAATGTTTACACGATGTAGCTAGATGAACGCTTTAAAATCAGAAGTGCGATAATGCACTCCGTTTCCGAATGCCAGAGTGACGAATAAAGACTGATTGACTAATTGATGGTGGTAAAGGCCGCAACCATATTGTTTGACGACAACACCGTCGACGGGCATGTGATTTGTGTTGTTAAAGGTACGCTGATTGGAGAAGAGGAGCTGGTAAATGGACGACCATGGCTGTGCTCGGCAGCAGCCAGCCTCTGTATCATCAGCTGTGTTAATTCGCTGCTAACGATCGCCATCATCGCAGTCAACCGGTACCTGTACGTCTGCTGGACGGCCGCCTACGACACGGTGTTTACTCGCCGCGGCACCGTCGTCGCCGTCGTTCTGACGTGGGCGGCCGGCGTCGCGTTGGACTCACCGAACCACGTCGGCTGGTCTTCACACAGCTTCGACGCCAAGACCCAGAAGTGTCTCTGGGACCGGACCACCGCCTACCACTACACCGTCTTCTTCGTCGTCGTCGGCATGGTACTGCCGTTCATCGTCATCAGCATCTGCTACTGGCTCATCTTCGCTCACATTCGACTTGTGAAGCAGCGCCTGCTCAGAGCACAGGTCCATCCAGCACTAAGTCTAATCCTAAAGCTAACCCTAACCATACGGACCCAAAAACGGTGATGCCGAAACGTTTATTTGATGGTAAAAATTCGCCTCTATTTGACGAAAAACGCAGAAGTACTCTGCTTCGTCGTGACTTACATTGGCTACCTATTAACCATCGTATTAACTATAAACTTAGCCTGCTTACCTGGAAAGCATTGTATACTGCTGAACCATCTTACTTGTCTGAGCTAATCTCTCCTTACGTTCCAGCGCGAACTCTACGTTCCTCCAACACGTATCTTCTATCAATACCAGCGGGTGTTACAAGTCACTTCTCCTCACGCTCCTTTTCTGTTTCTGCACCGTCAACCTGGAACTCTTTACCTCAACATATTCGCTCTATAGACAGACTCTCAACATTCAAGCGTCAACTAAAGTCACACTTCTTCCAGTCTGCTTTCACTGTCTAGTCACCCTGTGCCAGCGCCTCTGATTTGTTTCAACGATTTTGGCGCTATATAAATTTGTTTGTTTGTATGTATATATGTGTAACACGGCAACTTTCATCATTACAGTCTTAATGCCCATCTACATTGCCGCAACAGAAATTAACTGCACTGAACTCTGTAAGTAAAGTAAACGTCATATTTGTATAGCGCATCGTCGTAAACCACCTCTAATGCGCTCAGTAATGGTACGTGTTAGAGGGATCACACAGTTTTACCTTCCACCCACACGTTTATCCACGAACGGAATGAACCATCCTGCCTTTACTCCGCAAGCATTCACCAGATGGCGCTGACCGAGCCAGGTAGCGGACATCCAATTACAGCTTACTACTCATCGACCTCGAAATGATGAAAGGATGAGTTGGCCTAGTTGGCTGACCTTGTAGCGGACGGTTTACCCACATAAGTGGTCACCCGTCAGCTACAGGTCGAGCGTAGGACGAGGAAAGTTCGCCGGTTGCAGACCGACGTTCTAACACTGTGCCACGCAGCCAACCAACTCTGAAAGGAAAAAAAGGAAAGGCGTAGATTTGTATAGCGCTTTATGACACGTGTTAAAGGGATCACATGGTTTTTAGCGAACGTGAACTTACGTTCACGTTCGTTATATGCTATCGCCGGTCCGTCCGTCTGTCTGTCGTTTGTCTGTAGCGTTCGTGCACCCTACTCAGCCTGTTGAAATTTTCGGCAATGTTTCTTCGCCATTTGGTATCTTGGCCATTCATTGGCATTCATGGAAAATTTTACGGAGATCGTCCCAGGGAAACCCTCCGTTGGGGGGTTTAAACGCAAGACGGGTAGCCAAATATAGCGATTTTGGAGCTTTCGGGGCCATATCTAACAAACAGTGCAAGATAGTAGGTAAATTAGTATTAATCACTAATAGGAAGTTGTATATGAGCTTTTGATTGGTACCAAAATCGGTGACCTTGAATGACCTTGAGCGATGTAATGGCCCTTATTTTGCGTTATTTTTAGCGAATTTGGTAGTTTCCGGAGCGCATTGAGTAAAAGTAGTTGACAAAGCCATAACCATGGACAATTTACGATTACTATGTCTAGTAGTAAACGTCTGCAGAGTGACCGCGCGACGCCCACATATAAATTCCTTGCAGATTCATAAATTCAAGACTTAATGCGTAGTACCTGCTCAGCTGTCGTCTAATTTGTTAAACGAAGTAAGTTCTCTTTTTGGTATTTTGAATTACGTGTGCGATATAGTCGTAAAAAGTTCACGTTCGCGATCTCATCTCCTGATAAGTTCTTGTACCTCCTACCCACACGCTTATCCACGAATAGAATGAGCCATTCTGTTTTTATATACTCCTAGCGGAAGAGCAACACCGCCCTTTGGCCGGTACTTATTTTCCGTCTCACAGAGGATAGGAGGCTGAGTTGGCCTGAACGTGTTCAGAACCGCGAACCTTCCATGTAGGTCAGTTCGGTGGAGTTCCTTGCACTTTTCTCACGGCGATGTGAAGGGGCTTTTATAGTCTTGTTCTAGCATAAATGATTGCCTTTGTATCGTATTACATTGACTACGCGTTTTATAAATGTCTTACTTATTTACTTACGATTTACTTACTCGCGTTGTTGCAGCAGCTTGTCACATTTTATCTCAGTTGGCATTATTCTGAACAGTTCTCTGAACACTGTCCGATGCAATGGAGGCGGGAGGGGCAACGGTATATTCTCCTCGGGCAGCACTTTGCAGGTGGGCGGCATTTAGAGTCGAAAAGGTTCTATGGTATGTCCACTTACGGGCACAGTTACATAAGGAAGGGAGATAAACAGCCCGCCTACAGTCCCGTAAAAAGATGGCGACCATTACCTTGTTGACCTGCTTTTACTTGCGACAAACGCCACGCGACGACGGCGACCACTAATTGATGTGTGCCGGCTGAGGCGGTCCTTCGGCTTCCGAAATCTGCTAAGCGCAGCTATATTTTACTGTTTTCGTCATCATCATCATCATCATCATCATCTAGTTTCATCAAAGAGTCCATCGTTACTGTTTTTTTTGCAACATTCGTTTGAATTTCGCGTCGTAGCGCGTCCTGGCGCGAAATACTGACAGTGACAGGCACAGAAAAACTTGGTCTTTAAAAATGAATAGTATAACACAATGGTTGTTTAATCCCGTCACTCGTGATGCGGAAGGAAAATAGACAATCAGGATCACTTAACGCATCGAATACATGCTCCTCTCACTTACCTACAAAGTTCTAAGTAAGTAAGTAAGTAAGTAAGTAGTTCTTTATTAAACACCGACATGCGCAGAGTTTTACATATAGTTGAAATAAAACATATAAAACAAGTTAAAGAACGAATGTAGTTGAACTGATCGCTCTTTTCGTTATGCTTCACCTTGTCTCTGGAATCAGCTCCCTTTGTCTCTTCGTCAACCTCATTTGGTACCTGTTCCTCCATTTCCGACTCATCTATTCTGTCACTCATCACTTCTTCCTCTTTTGATTAACCACTCTGCACATCCCTAACTCCATCTCTCTTTTACTCCCGCCTCAAAACCTACCTGTTTCACAAATTCTACCTCCCGTAGTCTCACTTCTTTCTCCCAAACTGCCTTCACGGACTATTGCCTGGACCATTTCTTCTGAGCTACTCGGTTTTTGTTTTATTTTCCTTTATTTTTTCGTTTCTGTGCTGTACGCTAGATTAAGCTGGCCATATCGTCAGCTTTTGAGCGCACGTTACTCTATCTAAGTATCGTATTGTATCGTATCGTAGGCCCCTATCGTATACGCTGAAAACTGAGGTAAGAATTAATTATGGTCGGAAATAATAGGTTTCTGTGCTGAGTACACGCATGCAAAAATGTCAGTTGTATAGGATGACAATACACCGCCTAGAACGTTATTAAGCCAATCATTTGTGTTGAAATTGGATGGCGAATGAAAATTCATTAAAAACAAATAATGATTAAAGAAATATGATCTTGGCTGCCAGTCTACCACCTTTCCGTAATCAGTGTTTCCGTTATATCAATCCAACCAATGCGAAGATAGAGAACATAGTTCTTTAATCATTATCGTCATCGACGAAGTTGCTTTTTTACGGTGTCTTAATTTAGCAGCAAACTGCAGGACCTGAAAGTTCGCGCGGTCTAATCCTAGTCAATGAACATTTATTGCAACATGTACAATGCAAGCAATGTACGCGAAAGTTAATAAAAGCAGAATAAAGTGAACGGATAAAAAAATACGGGAGCAAAAAGAAAGTACAACGTTAGCACTTTTGTCATTCCATTCCTCGAAGCTTTAATCGAGTTCTCTCTTCCTCTGAAAATATCTTATGTACTTGGATATGAAGATTAACGATTATGATTCCAGGATTCACAACGATATTGATTATTTGCATGAATTTTTTTTCCAAATCGTTCTACCGTTCGGTTCAGACTTAATCGATCGTGTATAGGAGGTTTTTCATGTCACATATAGCGTGTTATGGATTGGAAAAAAAGGTGACTGGCATTTTACTCGTGTTCGGTTGAATCGGTCAGACGTTTGCGTGCTGGATTTGCATTTGCACCTGCAACTGCCAATGCTGATTGCTTTAGTTCTGTGCCGCTAAGCACCTTAATGTTGTAGATCAGCACCATCGTGCTAAGGACATTACCCCCTTTACATTTCCCTCTTACATGATTTTTGAACAGTGGTCATTTTCCCTACTAAAGTACTGACTATTGTACTATAAATACACTAACTGATAGCATTTTTCACCAGAAACAAAATCCATGTCTTTTCGATTGTATGAAAGTACAAAGCAATGCTTATTTAAAGGTAGAAAATTTGGATTAGAAAATTAACGTCCGCAATAAGTTACTTTAACAAGTGTGCAAAATTCAAAATGATTTTTGGCAAGAGGCCGCATCGCCTTCTTGTCACCCCTTGCCGGCGAAGTCATTCGTCCGCCGCGTGCGGTGGGAGGCGAACAATGCGCAATGTACTCATGCGTAGGTACTGTAGAATGGGCCGTCACATGTCCCCCCCCCAAAAAAAGTGCCCCTTCCCGTCGGAATCTGGACTCCATCTAATAATGGTTACTTGGATCCATGTGATTCAGTCACCCAAACAGCATCTCGATCGGTTCAGCGGTTTTTGCACAGCTCACCCGTGTGCCCACCACAGACAGACAGACACGCAGACCAAGCTACGTGCGACATCTGTAGTAATAATCCGCATCTGTGCCTAAAATTACCATCTTGACTTTAATGTTAATGCAGATGTATAACTGCATGTTGTGATTACCGCATGAAAATTACACTCATACATGAACTATTGCACTATGATTATCATTAGCTGTTTTTTTTGTATATATTCCACGTCGTCCGCGTCAATAGCCTTGAGTAGCATCTTTTGCTGCAATGTACCATTTCGTATTCCACGCAATTAACGATGGTTAGGGTTAAAGGACTTGAAGATTTAGCAGTATCCGATGGTGAAACGTAACGTATAGGCCTATAAGAAACGCGTGTGGGAAAAAACTGCTAACTAAACAGCATTATTATAAACTTCAAAAACTTTCACATATGACGGAAACTGATTTTCAACACAACTGTAGGCCTATAGCGTAACATAAAATTGTCCTTTTTTCTTAACTAAACTACGAGGCATTTCGGCGATCCTACAGAATAAAGGTCCGAGATTTATTGAATTTCCATAGAAAACTTTGTCCGTGGTTATTCTACGTAGGCAAAAACATGAAAAACTTCATGTCGACCAGTCCTGTTTTACGGTAATTGCGCGGAGTACTCCACGTGGAATTGCGTGGAGTCTACATGAAGTTCTCATGTTTTTGCCCACGTGGAATTACATGGAAAATCTTCCATAGAATTTCCATGGAAGATTTTCCATCGAGCGTTTTTCCACGGAATTCCATGGAGCGTAAATCTGGGAGTGGAACCTCTATTCTGCAGGATTGCCGGCACTTCGGTTCCAAAATTACTTCGTCTTTGTCTTTGACAACATCGGTCGCATCGCGTATGAAAATGTTGTAATTGAATTGCTGAAAGCTAAATGTCTACTGAGTCTGTATTACGAACTGGAAGCTTGTCCAATAAATAAGTCACAGATTAAGTCGTTGGATTTTGTATTAAATAATGCTTTTAGGAAAATATTCTTAACTAAGTCGTATGATGTTACCAACGAGTGCATTTTATTTTTCAGCTGTTCAGTTTCTGATGCTGTATATACAAGAAAACTTAAATTTTAACGAAATTGCAGTCTACTGAAATCGGTTTGTGCAAACGTTTTGTTAAAAATACTGTTGATGAACTGGCTACTGTGCATGAATGTGTACGTGTGATGACTACCTCGTATATCTAGTTAAGTTAGTTAAGTTATTTTGTTTTATACTGTATTAGTTGTCTATCATGTTCGGTGAATAAAGATATACTACCAGTTCAAAAGTAATTTTCTCAAAACGTTTTCACCAACACTGCGTGCCGAGTCGGCTTTAAGCCCGGTCCACACTAGCAATGTCGAAACAACATTGTCGAAGCAACAGGCAACTTTGTTGCCTGTTGCTTCGACATTGTTGCCGTTTTTGGCAACAAAGTCGAACGTTGCTTCGACATTGTTGCCAAAAACGGCAACATTGTCGAAGCAACATTCGACATCGTAGCATTCGACAATGTTGCTTCGACATTGTTGTTGGTGTGGAGGTGAAAGGAGGTGAAAAACCATAAGGAGGTGAAATGTCGAGCGTCAGGAGAGAAGTAATCACCATGTCCCACACTCACGTGATCGTTGCGGCTTCCCGCTCAGCGGCACAGTATTCGGACACGTCAGGTTAGCCGAAATGAAGCCCGATCACGCAATATGCAACGTTTCTCGAGAAACATAGAACATCGGCACACCTGGGACGACTGAAAATGCGGGGGTGGATCTGTCGGCACAAGACTGCAGGACTAGAAAATGCGAGACGAGCTAGTATGGAGAGCCAAAAGTCAAAGTAGTGAGAGTTACCTTTCAGCTCAAACAACGTTATTTTTTTAATAACTTATTTGGATTTTTTAGTTTAAAATTTTGTGCACGGTTGTGCACTAGGCTATTTTTTCACGAAACGCTGTTAACTGATGTGTAGGAATTTATGATGTTCGAGATCGGCTTTTTTAAGGTCGACTCTGTCGAAGAGTCGACCTAAAACTCTGAAAGTGAACACAGCGCGACAGTCGGTATCTGTGTAGGCTAGCAGTGGACCGTTACTGTCAGACCGCGATGACAATTTGTTATCGATGATTGAAACGTATTCTAAGAAACGTGTAGGAATGAGCGATGCTACGAGTTGTTTTTTTTGCGTGGCACATTAGTAGAACGTCGGTCTTTGGCCAGCGTACTTTCCCTGTCCTGCGCTCGACCTGTAGCTGACGGGTAACCATTTATGTGGGTAAACCGTCCGCTATAGGTCAAGCAACCAGGCCATCTCAGCCTTCCATCCTTTCGGGGTCGATAGATGAGTAGTAAGCTGCAATTGGATGTCTCTTACCTCAGTTAGGGTTGGCGCCATCTGGTGAACGCTTACGAAGGAAAGGCAGGCATGGTGTATTCGCAGGTAAAACTGTGTGATCCATGCCTGAGCGCTTTGAGATATACATCGTATAGAAAAGGCGCTATATAAATACTCTTTCTTTCCTTTCCTTTCCTTACAGATTAGGCTGGTAGAACGGTTATAGTTGATTCTAAAATTGAAACTGAAAATCAACGTTCATTAAGCACGCGCACTAAGCACGCGGTGACTGTCAACTCGTCACAATCACTGGCCGCCGGCGACTTCGATCGTCTAATGTTGCTACTTGCGACGTTCCACGAACCCGCACAACTCTGGGAGATCGATCCTTCACTGCTGCTGGTCCATACCTGTGGAATAATCTACCACTTCATCTCCGTGACTTTGAGCTATCACTTTTCGAATTTCGCTGGTTACTAAAAACGCTTTTTGTTTGGCTGAGGACCGTGGCGCCTAGTGACCTATTTTCGATGTAGTGCGCTTTATAAATGTACTTACTTACTGACTTACTACACGCAATTGACGACCTTAGAAGGACGCGTCAGTGTCCGGCCGTCTGCCATAGCTAAACGTAAAGTTGCGTCCGCGTCCGTCTGCAGATGTGAGAAAAGCTTGCAGACGTGTCCGCGAACGCCTGTAAAAGGTTATTGCCGCGGACGACTTATTGGTATTGTAGGGTTTAACGTCCCACTCGACACATTATAGGTCATTTCGGAGACGATTTTACAGGTCAGATGACTCATCCAACAGTGTAATAGAGTAAAGGATGATATAGTTTTCCAGGTCAAGGGCCAATCCCTCAGGCTTAGCACACTAAAAGGTAAAGAAAAGGATGTAATCAAAAATGTTCCTACATATAGCACAAAGTACACCGAAGACACAGAGGCGCTCGGAAGACAGCTAAGCCAATCAAGATCAAAGCCCGATCCAGTCGACCGTGTACGAACTCCTCATTATGTAGGTGTGCATATGATACACAATAATGATGCACAACAACACAGAGCTGGTCAAATAATCTCCCCTCTTACCATCCAGACAATCACCATAGCTCGGATGTTGTTTGTTGGAGAGGAGGGGGCGCGGACGACGTGGAATATATACAAAGAAAACAGCTAATGATATTTCATAGTGCAATAGTTCATACACGGGTATAATTTTCATGCGGTAATCACAGCATGAAGTTATACATGTGCATTGACATTGAAGTCAAGATAGTAATTTAATTTCCTATGGACATTCATTACCCCCTACAACTGTAACACAACACAAAGAATATTGTGCGTTAAAACCCCGATTAACGAGCGATTAAAATAATTAATCGCGCGATTAACACGATTACAAAAATTAATCGCTTAACAGCCCTAGTAAATTTGTATCATAAATCATAACCAAAAAGGCGTAATATGACCTAAATTGCGGTGAAAGTGCAGTTAAATCCTGAATGACTGATAGCTCATTGCTTTTGTTGACTTTCAACCCGTCCGGTTTGATTGACGTGGAGACGCATGTAAATATTTGATGGTGACTGGAAGGACATCCCGACAGTTGTGAAAAGAGTCTGAGACCTCGAACTTTGCAGACTTTAAGAGCCGGTCTTTCCACCGCAAATTAATCTTCCATTAACGTTAAAGGGAGATTAACTGACACTAATTAGTGGGAGTTAATTTCCAATTAACGTTAATGGAAGATTAGTTTGCGATGGAAAAACTGGCCCTAAAAGATATTTTGTGTGATTGTGTTTCGTGTGCTATGACATGGCAGAATTGTATCATCACCATTAGCAGTGTGGTTTATTGTGCAGTCAGCAGACTTGTCAATATTGTGGCATTGCTGTTATTATCCACACATTCCGATAGGATAGGTGTGGATATATCGTTTACTGTTGGTTTTTGTGTGTGTATGTTTGTACGGTCACGGATTTCTCCGGCGAGGATAAAGCTAGCGGCGTCAAATTTTGCACGGTGGTTCATCGGCGTCCTGGGCAGGGAATCTCCCATTTTGGAGAACTTTGCTCCCCAGAAGCCCAAAATCGGACGAATCGGCCAGCCGGCGTGAAGTAAAGTTCAGGATGGAAAGAGCTACCGTAATCGTCACGCTACAGATGCGCCGTTCGTAAAATCGCGCGGCGTGTGGACGTAGGTCGGCATGTGTGGATATACGGCATGGCCCGAAGACGGGCGCACTTGTTGCAATACTTTTCAATATTCCCACACTTATTGTAATACTTTTGTTGTGAAGTATTCTATGTGGTACTGCTGTACATTTTGGTTCATATTAGCAGTACATTTTCTTGGCAGATTTTCACACAGTAACACATGTTTGCCATGACTTTGCCACCGCTTCGTACTAGCCTAAGGGTTGATACATACTATCCATGTTCACCGGCTGTGTCGATGGGTTGTCAACACAGCCCATGAACATGGGTGTCATCTTGGACACCCATGTTGATGGGCCGGCTTCACGGGCACCTGTCCACTCCACCTGTGAACATGGGCAATCTTGTCGGCCCGCCTGTGTTGACGGACGTCAAAAGTTTGACCCGTGAACACGGCGTGTCGACACGGGTGTCTAAAATGGCACCCATGTAGGCTACACGAGCTGTTTTGACAACCCGTCAGCCCGTTTACGTGGATAGTGTGAGCATAGCGCCATTTCGTGTTGACGAAAAGCGACGAATGCTTTTCTCAACATCGTGACTGTTGTGCACACGTGAACAGTTCTTAAATGCGCATGTTGATTTATGTTTAATTATATTTTTTATGTTTGTTTACGTTCAGCATTTTGTGTTTGTTGTGTTAGCTTAGATCATTCTGGTGTTGCTTGCTTTTGTTATTAGGTCGACTCTTCGGACACTCGAAAGGTTTCTTCCATTTCAGTGAAATTTGGCATGTAGGTAGAGGTCGATCATCGATGAGTGATGCACGACGGTAGGCCTATGCAGTATGATCCGATCCTAGGTCAAGGTCAAGGTCACGAGCCCTTTAAAGTTGGAAATATGGTCATTTTCAAAATGGCTCGCTGGAAAGCGCGTGGTCGACTTCCTATTAATGCTAATTGAACATTTTTGGCTAGCTGTCACGGTTGAGGCACCATGAGAGGATATTGGTCGAAATCGTTGCGTTCGAAACTGGGTGGGTCAATTTGGACGCAAATTTTAGGGCAACGAAGCGTCGTCCACCAACGACTGTTGGCGTCAGAAAACTAGTCCCTGGGCTATCACGCGGAATTGTTTCATGATCCTACGTTAAGCCGTTTTGACACAATACCGGCATGTGACAGACAGACAGACAGACACACGACGACGGCTAATACCCGCGCTAGCTAGCGTTTCGCGGGTAAAAACTATCTTGAAGATACAAGATAAGACACTATCTTGTATCTTGAAGCTGAAGATAATATCTTGAACACAGTATTCTGCTCTGACTGCACATGCGTGACTTACACGTCACACGGAAAGAAAGTTATCTGCTTTCTCAAAGAAGTTACAACTGCTCATACGGACGATATTTTGATAAATCCAGCGACGGTACCTCTATACTAAAAGAATTACTTTAAAAAATCCAAACAATCACACTATTTGCCGTTCTCTCGTCAGGTTGCGGAATAATGTATTAGGCCTAGGTGTAGCGCATTTTGTGGCTAAGCCATAAGTGGCTTTTTCATGTCAAGTGTGGTTTATGGATTACCAGGGTAGGCATGAATAAGTAAAGCCCGTGCGGACATTTTAGTCTCGCGGGTTTTGTGGTTGTCGTCGTCAACATTGTTTAGCCGTCGTCGTTGTGTCTTCATTATAGTAAATAAGTAAGTAAGTAAGTAAGTGGCTTTTTAGTAAACAGCATGTCAATCGCTTGAATAACATATGCAGATAAAGGCATGTAAACAGTAAACACAATTAAACACATAAACACATAAAAGCGAGAATATCAAAATATGAAGAAGAAAAAACAAATACAGTATAAGACAAGACAAAAATACAGAGTAAATGTATGAAAACAGACATCTGTTTAAAACTGTTTTTGAAGTGGTTGGTCTCGATATGTGATAAAATGTAGTTATGCCCGCGGTTCCTGAATCCTGAGTGACTTTCTTGATTTACTATTTTTATCATGGTTGGGCAGCAGAGGATGTAGACAGTGTGATTATTAGACACTTGACGAAATAATTTTTATCTGCAGCCAATATGAGCTTGTCAATGCTAAAAGTTTGGCAACAAAATCCTCGCCGAAAAGATTTCCGAAATAAACTACCAAGGCGGGCTTTATCGCCATTTGACAACTGTCCGGCAAAAGACGGCAGAACATAGGTGACAATGGCGTATAACATTGTAAAGCGTCACGTGACAACCCTTGACTCTTCATAAAATTATTAGAGCAAGTAAGTACAGTCTCTGATTACAACTGACAGAACGTGGTCGACATGTGCAGCAGCAGAAAATGTTTCAGAAATATAAATTCCTAAAAGTTTTGTAAGTGTGACCTGTTCAATAAACGGTAACGGTTGTGATGCGCTGAAATGGCGAGTAGAAGGACGTCTAAATACGAGTTCTTTTGTTTTAGTGATGTTAATCTAAGCTTATTAGTATCAGACCATTCAGACCATCTCTGCATGTGCTGAAATTCTTCCTCCATAAAGACGGAACTTACTAAGGAACGTCTGCGGTTGTATCATCAGCAAATTTAATCATACTATTATAATGTGATTGCGTTTTAAGATCTGTGGAATAAACCAAATAAGCCGATTGTCCTATCCTCGAGCGCGCATGATAGGAAGCCACTGTGACTGCTCACCTACTGACTGAACTGCCTGTCTTTGACCTGTGAAAAAATGAAATATCCAGCGTTATATTTGAGGAGACATGGATAGACATAAAAGATTCCTAAACGATATTGAATGGAACGGCTCGGTAGTCTAGTGGTTACGGCGTCGGACTTGCGACTCAATGGTCGTGAGTTCGATCCCCGGCCACCGCACTATCGGTCGGTTGGTACTGGACTGGGTGACCGTCTTCGGCGGGCATACCACCTCGGTATGTAACTAGCCACCCAGGCCAACTCAGCCTCCTATCTTCTGTGGGCGGTCAAAGTGCGGCGATGCTCTGCGGGTGGACGAAAAGGCAGAATGGTTCATTACATTCGTGGATAAAGGTGTAAAACTGTTTGACCCTTGTTAACCTGTTCTGTCAAATAAAATGTAATGTTAACACCTGTCATTCTGAGCGCTTCAGAGACGAGTTTCGTAATTAAGCGCTATACAAATCTCCGCCTTTACCTTGACCTTTATCCATGTTCTGTTTTTTATACAGTGCGCCGCCGAAGCTGGATACGTTGCAACGGTGAAGACGATTCGCCAGGTAAAAACGGTCTTCGTCATCTTCATCTCGTTCGTCAGCTGCTGGACCCCGTACGTCGTCGTGCTGTTGTACGACAGCTCGGACAGCCTGCCGCTGCTCGTTCACCTGTTCACGTCCATGCTGGCGCACCTGCACGCCAGTCTCAACTTCGCCATCTACAGCCTCAGCAACCGGGCTTATCGCGCCGGTTACCGGCGTCTGGCGACAAACCTGACGACCTTCTGTCGCCGAGCGGCTCCGAGAAACGCCGCTTCCCCCGCCAACGGCTACAGCTGCCATCCGGTTCTTCGTACCGCTACGAGCGGAAGAGTCATTGGCTGGAGAGTCAAGAGAACGATCGTTACTGTCGAATGTTTTCAGATGGACGAGCTCCAGGGATGACGACTTGGTCACCGTTAGGCCAGCAGCTTCTGTCTCATCCCGTGTATGGCCCGATGTCTGTCTGTAACAAGCCGATGTTGTCTAAACGGTGGAACGAATCGAGCTGGTTTTGGGCAAAAAGGTACCTTGGGCTTATCCTACGCTGTGTTATAATGGAATTTGAGTATCTCCTAAAATGACGGCACTTCCATCTTAAACTTTTGTTCTCAAGTCTGAACTTTGGCCTTTTGTCACGTCACTTTGAGGGTCTCAGGTGTTCTAAACTTATGACAAGTTCATCACGCGGATCGCTCCTCTTTGTTGACAACACGATGGCCTTGACGCAGAGCACCTCGCGGTTCGTCTGCGAGAGCTGAAGGTTTTTTGGTGTACGGACTATTCACCGGAGGACATTTCACCGGAGGACCATTCACCGGGGACTATTTACCGGACGACTGTTTACAGGGCGGACTGTTCACAGAATATGGCAAACTGTTGGTATTGCGTTTACGCGGAGTTCGACTTTTCGGCTTTCGCAGGATGAATTATTGCACCGATCAGGGTGAAAATTTGCTCGTTCCGTGATGAAATTATGGATTTTTTTGGAACATGTTTGTCTCATACGTCGTACGTCCAGCGTGATTCTTACAAATGAGAAACTTTCATGTTTTTCTGAGTGGTTCTCACC
>Ga0209780_1001654_pt1 | contig 15012 bp, 9 predicted proteins | sample WorMetexBAHAMAS2_FD_187384 | JGI IMG/M metagenome (GOLD analysis project Ga0209780, IMG submission 187384) | Marine gutless worms symbiont microbial communities from Max Planck institute for Marine Microbiology, Germany - Inanidrilus exumae... | ecosystem: Host-associated > Annelida > Digestive... | reverse complement strand
CGAGTTGCGAGTTGCGGTTCTGGTCGGTAAAAACAAAATGTCGCCCTAACGGGACGTATCACTACTGGCCCGCCGTTGCGTACTGCCCCCTGCTGAGTTACGTTGCATATGCGCCGGTGTTACAGATGACGACAGACGCCAGCGACCGTTACTAGTCTGCCCCCTACACTATGTGTAGGCGGGCCAGTAATAAATACTCCATAGAGATAGCATAAGAAATAGGCCTTTAGTCATAATTGTTCTATTTCCAGACGTTGTAGTGGTTGTCGATATCTTATTGCCATTATGTTTCTCGTATACACTTTACATCATACACGCCAGTACACTATGAACGAGACGGTGGCATGCATTTCCCGCTCCAGACGACAACATACGAGCGTATAAACGTCGTCGCCAAAAAACTGTTTGATTGAACTCCTAAATCAAATTACTCGCCCACAATCAGTTGTGCAGTCGACAATAATTGCATCATGTAAACACACAGTGACACAAGAGTTAGGCTTTCCGATTTTGAAGCAACACACCAAGTTCCCTTACGACATACTTAATAATAATATTGTTACGTGTGCAATTTGTCATTACGTCGATCTAGTAACTTTCCATCAAACATAGATGATAAAGACAATTTTAAAGAAGAACCTTTAGAGGAAACAAAAGATAAAATTATCATATTGAGCTTTTTCAGAAACAGTTTCGTAGCTGATAGATATAACGATGTGATGGTAGCCTATAAGCCTTTGCAAGCGAACGGCTGTTTGTTACTTGTTAGTATACGGTACGTAAAACCCCGCGTCCATTATACCTGTGTGGACGGGGCCTTAGTCTGCACATCGGGTGTCGTTCATAAACGATCATCAACTTCTACGGTTAGGCCTACTTACAACAGCATAATTTTTTAAATAAACTTTTTTTATTGTTTCTTAGTTCATGTGTACTAATGTACGATTTTTCATAATAAATAAATAGTTAAAACATGCAATGATGACGTTCGTGGCAAACAACGACAATGATAGGCCTACTCTTATCTCGAACACCTTAAACTGTGTTCACACAGGATTGACAGGAATAGCAAGACGCAGTAATAGACGGCAAACTTTGCCCTCCCGTTGCGCCACCTGGCGAAGTGAATGTACGAAACATACGCGTCGTCTATTGCACATCTACTGCATTGCCGTCAGAAGGGACTGAGCCACGGCCACAGGTAACGAGGACAGAACATTTGGTGAAATTTGGACGTTTGTGGCTATTTGGATTCGTCAGAAACCTAGAAATCATCTCAAAAACCAAACGTGACGTTTGGTTTTTGAGATGATTTCTAGGTTTCTGACGAATCGAAATAGCCACAGAATGTACCGATTTATAAATAGGCCTATAATAAGTAACTTTGTCAAATGCTTTCATCAGTGTGATAGCGTAAAATGCTTATGATCTGCTGCTTCTACAATGTACTGACAAAATAATTTGGCGCGAACAACGGAACAGGGCGATCAAAGCTTGCAGCGAGATGGTCTATCTTATGAGACTGCACGGAAGACTTTTTCACCGATCAACACTTGTAATAATTTTTAATTAACAAAAAGCGCCATAATATTTTTACAATGACTAAGACGTTAGATCACGAAACACAGCTTTTCCTTGTTAGCAAATTGTTCAAACAGGTAAAGGGCTAATAAGATTTCACAAGTCGGGCCGCCGTAAACGGCATCTCGATCGGCTCAGCCGTTTTTGTACATTCGTGTGAACAACACACAGACAGACACACCACGCTACGTGTGACATATGTTGCAACAGGCCGCATCTATGCCATGCATGCGATGCCGCCTAACAAGGTCTCTGAAAAGTAGGCTATACTTTTCCATTTTGTCTGAATAAATAATTTTACGATACATACACAATCAATTAATCCACGATAATGTTTCTGGTAACGGACAAAAGATCTGTGTTTTTTCTTCTAACTATCGTTAATTCTGAACACGAAATGCAGTGCCGGTATAGGCCGCAGTTGTAAAAACGTTTCTCGTGTTTTCATTTTTCAATAAAAACGTGTTTTTATTTTATTCTTGAATGTTTTGTAATTTTTCTTCGCAACATTTGTATATAATCAGAATCATTATACGTCATGATGTTACATGCTAATTTAAAATCAAGTGCAGTCGTGTTAATTACAAAAATATATTATTTTACGCTTTTTAGATAATCATATTTCGCATAACTTCACAATTCACACAGACAAACACAATATTACTATGTACTATGAACAACTTTATTCACCTCGAGAGGTAGCATACAATAAATAATATAACAGCAATATAAACAAAAACCATACAGAACAGACAGAACAGAAAAGAGAAGCTGAGCGACGTGAGCAACGAGCAATGTGACGAAAATGATGATGACGATGATGGCAGAAGCTGCCAAGTAGCACACAATAAGAGGCCTGATAAGTCTCTGTAGCTCCTTAACTCAGTCTCAAACTGCAATTAACACAACTGACGTCGGACATGTTTTTATTTTAAAATGTTTTTATTGAAGTATAAGAACGTGTTTTATGTTTTTAATTTCAAAATCTGTTTTATCAACTATGGTATAGGCCTAAGTGAGGAAGAGTATTATGAGCAGATGGCATTGCCGAACCTACAGGAGAGAAAAGAAAAGATTGCGTAAGACAAATACGTCGAGTGTGTGGGCTGCTCGGTCGAAACAATCCGGGAAAAGAGTAGAGAATAAATGAACGTGGTCAGCGCTCCCGTCGCCGACGTCATATTGCACATACTGTCTGCCGATTGGATTTGACACGGCGATTGGAAGTAGTGGACGCCGAGACACGGCCATGGACACAGTTGACCTACGAGACACCACCATCGATCTCGGTTACTTTTGCTAGATGGCATCCGCTTACATAAATAGCCACTGATTAAACATCTGCTATTTACAGCACTTGCAATCGTCAACATTCTGTCAGTATGACTATAGACTATATACAAGTATGCATGTAACACAACCTTCGACTTCACTATATAAGAAATGTGACAATTTGAAACCGGTGAGTAATTATCCTACTTACAAAAATGACAAAAGTCATTTAAGATTCTATGCACCCTACATAAGCGAGCTTCAGTTGATTCGGACCGACTGTGGAAGGAGGCCGGTAAACCTCGGAGTGGCCCTGTTTTTGCTCATAGACAAAGCGCCGTCGGTCACCAGTTTATCACACTGACCGTCTACATCTGTGTACAACAAGGTAGGCGTTAGGCACCGCGTCGCGCGGCTCTGTCAGCGGCAGCGGAGACTTGTTAACATGTGTATATACCAGCCCTCTTATGCCCACTTTGCATGTTGTAGTGGTGATAAAAGCAGTGAGCCTGAATATGATCTTGATGGCGGGACATGTCAACTTGTATAAAAATGTCGAGATCTCTCCGAAGTCAGTCACACGGTCACAAGGCTGTTAAGTCATAATTATAAGTCTCGAAACTCGCACGCGAATTTTGATGAAATAGTACGCGGGGCTTTGAGCTAAATGGCCGGTCGTAAAAGAGAAAGATAAAACAGAGCCAAGAATTAATTTAAGTACCCTTTATACTGGAACTGGATGATGAAAGCGAAATCAATAAAAACTATTATTGATGAAAGAAATATGTCTTTCGCTGCATCCTGGATTGGATAAACGGAAAGTTTGCAGCCAACAACATATTTAAGCGTAGTCTTTTTCTCTGCGTGTGTATGTCTGGTCACATTTGTGGGCCCTGCAAAAAACGGCTGAACCGATAGAGATGCCGTTTGAAGAGAGGGCTGCTTCGGGTGGGATGGACTAAGGACGCAGGAGTGGAAAACGAAGGATGATCAAAAATCGGGTGATTGAAAGCACAGGAGTGGAAAACGCAGGAGGAAAATGTAGACGTGGAAAACGCGGGAGGAGAATGCAAGAGTTGAAAATGGAGGAGGGTCTATTATGGAAAGCCAAATACGATACGATACGATACGTTACGATACGATATATTTACTTGTGCTCAAAAGCTGACGACATGGCCAGCTTAGTCTAGCGCACGGCACAGAAACAAAAAATTAAGGAAAAACTAAAAACAAAAACCGATTAGCTCAGGAGAAACGGTACAGGCAAAAGTCCTTGAAGGCAGTGTTAGAGCTTAACTAATCATGTGTTGTACAGAATTCTTATAAGAGACATTTATTGCCTTTATTGTTTTTAAAAACATACTATGTTGCAGGATTTCCACTAACATATTAACGTGAAACCACTTCATGTTAGTAACCGTCAAAACCACAGCTAGAGATCATAAACACTAAGCAATATAAGAAATGTCATCGATCACGTGCTGAGTTAAATGTCTGCCATATATAATTAGGCCTAGCAAACATTAAGCACAAAGAATACCTGCACTTAGGCCTACTTACTTCAATTTGTAAAATCCGCAAAATGTCGAGTAAAGAAACAAACATTTAGCATCACGTAGAGGGCGACAGGTGAGAGACGGAAGGACCTATGGTTTTGCAGTGCCCAGGGCTACGCCAACTTTTATCCGGTCCTGCATATAACATTCAAATACAGCAGAAGGCTTTCAGCTGTGGGCACAGGTTCCAGACCTCATAGGCTCGCGCTCTCACGCTCGCCGCTCGTGCTTCAGTTGCTGGCGACGCCACAGGAATGAAAGTCAATCTTACAGCGCCTGCCCACGTTATCATTACATTTACATGCAGAAGACATTTTAAATGCATAGCTGTACTTATCCCTAGAAATTATTGCCGTCCGACCATTTTTGTACAGCCATCTCATCCGCTTTTCATGCACTTCAGATACGTCACACTTCCTTCCGTTTTAACTCGACGATGAAGCTGATTAGAATGTGCATATATACCAAGCCGGATCACTTTCTTATTGCTCATAATTACTCTCGCCGTTATTCATCTCCATAATCCTGCAGGTCTTTGCGAGGCACGACTTACAACGTCACAAAACCACAGACATAGTGCACACTTATTTATTTATTTACTTATTTACTTACTTACGTACGATGTGCGTTGTCAACAACAAGCTTTACAAACGTGTCAGTTCATTCGCAGATCACTTAAACTGCAGGACATGCTTGCTTTTTACAATTTTTTATACCTCCACTGTCACAGGGAATAAATAAACGCTGGAAAAAGAGTGTCATACTTTCCATACTTGCTGCATTTCCTCCTGCGTTTTCCACTCCTGTGATTTCCAGCCTTGCACTATCCTCCCGTGTTTTCCACTCTCTAGTTTTCCAATTCTGCGTTTTAGCGTGCCCCTCGGGTGGTCCCAAAGAACCAAGTGTTAGATGGGGTCCAGATCCCTAAGGGAAAGCGGCAATTTTGGGGGTTGTCCGGCTTATTAAAAAGCATTGTGACTCAGTGTTGCGTTGTACGCTGCAAAAATATCATTAACGGCACCACAGCGCCACTGCAGCAGCATGCTGCAATGCTGCCGACTGGTCGGTGTCACATTACATTGTCCCTGTGAAAATTTCTTTTTGCGATGCGGCCTTTCGTAAAAATTCTTTGACCACTTGTTATAAATAGCCAGCATCTTTTACGGAAGCTTAAGCCGTACCATACGTTTGTTGTTAGTATAGAGAGGAGAGTAAGATCTCCGAAAACTGTTCCACTATACTTAGACCGTCACCGCTTCATTTGTGTTATCTATTAAAACCTTTTTCTTCATTTCCTCTTCCTAGACTAATAGCTAGAAAGCCCACTAAAGGAGCCATAAATTACCGTCTTCCTGTAATCATATACAGGCGGCTGCGCTTTCTGATCCCAGCAGACCTGTTCAGTAAACGAGCTCACTGTGCAAGTAAGTAAGTAAGTAAGGTCACTACAACATGCCCTACAAAATGGAGATCGTATCGTGACCATAGATTACTCTGACATCACTTCACTCTAGGTATAACGGCACTAAAATTACAGAAATGTCACTCGGAGCGGCGCCGAATACCTATCCATTTCCCTCTCAATTTATTGTATTTCCTCTTCTTGCAATTATTGCATGCTGTCAGTTCTATACAACTCAGTCTGGACAAATAATGGCATAAGCAAAAAGGTGCAGCCGCGGCAGCCGAAACGTTATGGCCCATGGGCCTTCCCAGACGGGTTTTAGGCAGTACCGCTTCATGTCATACTATGGGTTGTGTGTGTGTGTGTGTGAGTGTGTGTCTGTGTATGTGTCTGTGTTTGTGGCGTTGGTGCATTATGGCTAAATGCCTAAATGGATGAAGTTGGCTTTTAGTGTGGGGGTTAACACGGAGAACATCTACCTTGCATTAGATGGGGGTCCATATCCGCTCAGAGAAATTTGGAAGACCTTCATCGAAGATGCGTGTTAGACTTAATTTTTTCGGCTTTCGCTACGACACGGTCGGCCATCCCAGCAGTTGCTGAGCTGTTGATGTTGTATCACTGCTGGCTGGGTCGGACCGGACGGGGTTGGTTTTAAGGTGCAGCTGAGGATGGGGAGAAAAGGGAAGAAAGAGGAAAGAAGGGAAGAGAAAAGAAAAAGAGGGAGAAAAATTAGGGAGCAAATTGGACATAAGATGAGAATAAATACGAGAAGTGGAAAGGAAGGGAAAAAAAGAAGAGAGGATAATCTAGCGACCCTAAGCGATAATGATTAAATCAAATCAAATCAAATCAAATTTATTCGCATAAATGAAATACGCATACAACAACTCATTAATTAACAATTTCAACGTCCCTGTCAATATTGTGTTTTCTAGGTCTTTTTAGTTCGAGTTAGGGGCGAACACGGGAGAGACGAACAGACAGACGGAGTGCAGTTCGTAGCGGGGCCTGCTAGAAGAGGCGCCATAGAAAGAGCGGTAGCCAGCAGTTGCATGCTGAGTAGTTAGACGCAGCGACCGCTGTAGCCTACCACTGTGCACTGACGTCTCGAAGAATCAAGCTGAAACGCACATTCTCTGAGGTTTGTGCTTATCAGTTAAATATTTGAACAAAACTGGAGGGTATCTCAACTAATTTGTCAGTCTGAACACATTTATTAACTTCGTTTTTTCATTTTAAATTGACAGCAACGCTTCTTAAATCGAACAATGGTAGTAATAATAATAACAACAGCATCTGTCCAGCGCCGTGGAGCCCAAAGATGCACGGATGGACGAATTAACGTTTTCTCAGTGTTATCAGCTTATCACCTCCGCTACGATTGACGGAGATACTGTTTGACCGCGGTTTGTTTGTCTGTTTGTTAGTAGGATAGCAAAAATACCCGGTCCGTGGATGGATTTTTATGAAATCTTGGAACAGGTAGATTACGGACCAGAGAAGTATTGATTAAACTTTGAGGAACATGTTCGGGATATTCTATCTATGTACAGTGTCCAAAGTAAATTGGCAAAATGGCCGCATCGCCGACTTGTCACCCCTTGCGGCTGCGAATTGATTCGTTCAGTTAGAGGTCTGTGAGCGCCAATCAGGCCTACTCTTTCTAATTATATGCTTTAACAATTTTATGCAGCTTATTTTAAAAATCAGCATGCCTCGACCTCGACTGCTGATATTTCATATGCACGTTGATTCATTATCGTGCCCTCGTATCGCATTGATTACACTAAGTAGGATAAGTAATTGATTTTTTACAGCGCGGCAGTAAAATGGCAGTTGAGGTGTAGCGGCTGGACGCGACACCGAAATTCGATAAAGTATATCCCACATTGATTTCATGTTAGAACTAGAAACGATCTCACTCGAAATCGCACCGGCTACTTTAACAACATTTTCCTTCTGTGGCCTTGAACTGTGACCTGTGGCCTTGACTGTTGAATTCGATCTAGGTAGGTCAAGATGTACGTGTATCAGTTTGCCAAATATCTATTTTAAATGTCATTCACCTTTCTTGAGGAATATTCGTGAAATTCCAAAAAGAGGCTAAGAGCCTAAGGTTTATTTACGTTGTTTGTAAACTTGTCCTATCGTTACCCTGGCCTGTTTATTATCTACATGTATCTACTACTACTAGTACAACAGTAGTAGCTGTTGCAGAAGTAGCAGCAGTAGTGGTAGATGATATTCAAACCGGCGGTCCTGGTAACGTTAGGACATGTTTACAAAATATACAAATCGTAGGCTCTTAGCCTCGTTTTCGCTTCAAAGTAAACTTAACATCCGGTCTAATTAAGAAAGATGAATTAATTTTGTTAAGTTATTGAGGCCAGACTGGCTAGAGGCCAAACTTTTGGCCTCAGCCTCGGTCTGGAGCATTTGGCCTCGTTTCAGACAGACAAACAACCGACCGCTCGCTCTTAATAAGAATAAATGTTAGGCCTATTGCCTTCTCATAAAATGTAGGTGCAGAATGGTCATCTATTTTGCCCATAGTTCCAAAATGGGGACAGTGACTAAGGGATTCGATGCCATCAGGCTGGTTAACAGACCGTTTTTAGTTTTTGACTTTCTGGCACTCTGGCATTCAACCATGGGCGCCAGAGTTCCCGAAAATCAAAAGTTAAAATGGTCGGCTAGCCAACCTGGCGTCGAATCCATGATTGTTAGTGTAGCTAAAGTGGGTTAAACTCTGGTCACCATTTTGGTAATTTTGGTGCAGCGTGTCCTGGCAGCGTTGTCAACTCTGTGGCTGCCAGCACAGACCTCGTTTAGTTCTCAAGACAATGCTGCAAATGTCGACTATCGCACGTCATCCAGTGACCGAATATTGAACTATACGTGGGACGACAGACTGCGGTCACGTAGCAGACCGGAAGTGGATTTCGGCACTGTAAACAGCCTATACGGCCGTCAACGGCAATGACTACAGTGTATTTTATTTACATTGCAATAGCTGTTCTATAATGTTGCATGGTGCCACTGCAATATATCCCAGGGAAGGCCTGCACGGGAGCTGTAAGAAGAGGAAGAAGGGAGATGGAGGAGAAGCGGAAAAATCGCGGAAAGCGAATTACAAGGGCGTGGAAAGAAGGAGAAAATTAATATTCATATTGACGTCGATATCATTATTCTGATACATAGCCTATAGACAAAAAGCTAAACCGATCTCATTATCTGTGCTTCATGGACGCAAAAATAAAAGACACAGTGGTGTTTATAAATGTGTTTAAAAACTGTCGCAAACAAGTATGTCGGTCCTCTTTATTGCCGGGGGGGGAATATACGCCGGATGCGTCGCATGCTGCCCCCTGATGAGTCACGGTGAATATGCAGACAGGACAGACGGACGGACGCCAGACCGTTGCATTACGCTTTTCGCTAGACGCGACCAGCGTAATAAATCGAATCGCTTTGTTGATGAGATATGTCTCCGTTCACTCGAGACCGTACGGTACGGCCGACGACCGGCAGCGGATGAAGGAGAACGACTAGCTAATGATCGTATTTGACGACCGCTCGTATGACAGTCGCACACGGTCGGACAACAAATTCGGTTGCGCACGAGCGGTTCGGCGACGAATAAATGACGGATGAAGATGTCGCGTTAAACGGGACAGTTGGTCGATCGACTGAGAGAGACCGCAGCCGACTGTATATATTGCAGGTCAGTGCACCACTCCATTGGCTGGTTCGTCCGTGCGGTAATTTCGTCGTGACAGCGACACGAGAGCTCTTGGACGGCGCTGACAGACGGCGACCGTCCTCTACACTGACTGCTACCGGACCTCGTCACTATATATTTACTTACTTGTACACGCGCCCACGCCGATCAATGAGACCGCGCGCCGATGATCCGAAATAATGGGCGTCGCGCAGTCTCGCGCCGTGAACCGACCCGGCAAGACAAACGATAAGGTTGCGTGACTGTACAAAAATACACATAGAACACAGAACTAGACCCGATTTCTATCTTAAGCAATTGGCTCCTTCCATTGCACCAGTCAATGGCAGTCATAATCGTCTGTGTAACCTTTCCTCGGAATGTGGATTCTTCCCTGCACAACTCAAGCAAGCCCGTGTACTACCGTTGCTCAAGAAACCCATACTGGATGCAGGCCAGTTCTTACCGACCCATTTGCAACCTTACATACCTTACCAAGCTTAGGCCTATCGAACGCGTGGTCGTCAGCCACCTTGCTGAACATTCATCTACTCACAAGCAGTCAGCCTATTGATCCTTCCACTCGACCGAAACTCCTTTTTTGTCTGTCCACAACCACCTTATCCGCTCCACCGACAATGGCAAAGTATCTTTTCTCGTCCTGCTCGACCTTAGTGCGGCTTTCGACACCGTTGACCACCAGATAGGCTACTCCTGTAGCCAACCGGTTCCCTGTGGACTGTACGGCTGTCAGTTGGTTTGAGTCATATCTGACAGACCGGACCCAAACTTTCACATGCAAAGGTGAGCAGACATACAGTTTCCCAGTAGACTGTAGCGTCCCCCAAGGCTCGGTCTTGGGTCCACGCTGCTTTGTCTCATATACACCGAGGACATCGCTGATCTGTTGGAGCTAAGCTACATGCCATGCAGTCTGATCTTTACGCCGATGACACTCAGTTCCACGACAGCTGACGACACTGACGCACTGCGCTCTCGACTATCGAGATGCGCGGATAACATCAATTCTTGGTGCAAGTCCCGCCGTTTTTACATTTCCTTGCCCTACATCGTCAGCCAGAACAGCTGGCGTAGATAAAAATAAAGAAATTACGTCACTGTCAAGCCAGTATAGCAGTTACTGTCCGCCATACAATAGATCTCAAGCGAGTTATCCATCTTTCAGCAAGACAGTGCCCGCGCAAATGATGCTTGAGGCAATCAACTTTCTTATCCATAACTTCGCAAGATATCGACAAATTTTAAAAATTCTTTCAAGGCAGACTTAGTCAGTAGTAAACTTGAAACAAAGTGTTAGTAAAAAATCCCACCACTCCTAAATCACGTTGTTACGCTGCCTTGTGATGTATCGTTAATCACCGTACACGTTTCAGGTTGTTGTTTTTCTGACATAAATATTTCACAAGGTATTGTAGCGACACATTTGAGGAGTGGCGAGATATTTTATTACGGCTTTACTAAACGTTTACTGCTAAGTGTGTCGGTAAAAGAATTTTGAAAATCGATAAACGTTAGGCAAAGTTATAAGCAAAAATATAGTGGCACCTTTTTCCGGACACGGTGTAGTTTGTGAAATGAAACCCGAACCAATCCCTTTGCTTCTTGTCTTGTCTTGTCTTGTCTTGTCTTGCATGATAATCGGCTGACCTCTTGATGGAGTATCACGCTGATGTTTCGTGTGGTGAGTTTTTGTTTTGTTATTCGGGAATTTGATATTTTACTTTTTTTTCAATGGCATTAAGTGAATGCTGCTGTTACTGATAGGATGTTGGTCAGTGACTTAGACCTGCAGCCAACGGTGCGAAAATTGAAACTCGTGAGTCTGAAATTATTTCGCCCGCTCTTTTAGTCTGCATGCTGAATTTGCATTATTTGGCAATTTTATCCCTAGTCCTATTCGTTAACCTTTATTGGCCGTGTAGTGTAATTGTCTGTTGTGTGTCTGTGACTGTGTGTGTGACCGGACTATAACGTTTTAATGAAATGACCTTTGACATAGATACATACTTCGCCGCCGTAAGGGGGCGCAAGTGTTGTGGTGAGTATATCTGTGTGTGTCTGTGTGTCTGTCTGTCCGCGAGGATATCACCGAAACTACACGTGCTATCTTTTCTAAATTTTTGGTGCATGTTGCCGACCCACGGTCGTGGCTAGATCGTCCTCCGGCGAAATGGGCGAAGTCTGCTATCTACGATTACTTTGTTGGCATCGTGGTTCAACTTGACATTTTCTAATCAAATTCGAGTTTCACAGTCAAAGGTCATGGCCCAGAAGGCGCAGAAGCACTAGTTAGGTGAGGTAGGAAAAATAAAGTACCATTTGACTGCCAACATTAGCAACATTGCTGCAAAAAAAATATCAAAATCGGTTGATGTAAGTCGAAGTTATAACAGGCCAAAGGAGTGGCGTTTTTAGGACACAGTGTATATAACTAGTATGTTATGTATTAATGGTACTGTAGTTTTCAGACGCCATGAAAAAGAAGGAATTCTAAAAGGGTTCCAGTGCATTAGTGTATTTCTCCGTCTTTATGATATTTTAGACTGTTAACAGCGATGGGCGGTGAAGTGAGATGCGAGTCACTTTGAATGAGCGCCGATGGACACGTGTTCATATTTTAGAAACAGTCTTCGTCGTGATAAATATTATCATCCAGAGCAGGGCTGATAATTTGCAAAGAGTTGTCGAAGAGGACATGACCAGAAATTGTTCAAGAGACGATTTAGACTTGGCAGCAGGAAATATGTGTTCAGTAATAGAGTTGTTGACAACTGGAACTCACTTTCGACACATTGTATCAATTCTAGTACTATTAACACGTTTAAAATGCATGTTTCGTCCGAACTGACATCGGGAGCCGTAAAGTTTAAAGTTTGTTATTGTGATAGTAGGCGTTATGTGGGAAAAGCCTGTGCTTACTCATGCCAGTCGTGTCCGTGAGATATTGTTGGCGTCGATGAATTCGGTGAAAAAATCGGTTGCCATTACGACAGCCCAACGGACTAGTAGCGGACGGAGAAGCAGAGGCATTTTGCGTCACTGGCTGTCAAATGCTTCCGTTAATCATCGGAGACGCTCGCGAGAAGCATATAAAACCCACGAAGACGGCAATATGACGTCGTACAACGCCCGCGTGCTTCGACAGACTGATGGACGGACGGACGTTGCACATCTAGGCTACGTAACGACGCTATTACTAGCGACGGCGGCGGTTTTCGGTCACTCATCAGTCATCAACTTCGACAAAACCGCAGAATTTCTCTGTCTCCGATTAATCCACGGTCGACCTACACTTAGCTGCAGTTCGCTGAGCGACTCTATGTGCCTAAAACAGCAGTAGATAGGCACCTAGCGACTGTCAGGTCACATAAAAAGCGCGGTGACTGAAAGACGATTGGCCACATAGCCGTCAAACTTAATGAAATTGAAAACACATCGTGGAATCGCGAACGCTCGAAGTCGAAAGCTTGAAAGAAGAGGCAATAGTGACAGACGAAAACAGACAGACACATAAGGACAGCATATACCGTGCTAGCATAATGTCGCGCGGTAAAACGTGGCAGAAAGTGACTAAGTTTCGCGTAAAAGATACACGTTTTGTTGACCTTAAACCAGTGGCGCTGGGAGTAATTTGTGCGTGAGGGGGCCCATTTTTTGGCGCAAAGCGCCGAAAAATTCCTTTGAGTTGTGCCCCACTCTATACGATGCCCCCATAAGTCTCTGTAGAGGTGGTTCACTTGACATGTTGAACTCTATGGAATTGGAACGCACGTGCGTTTCGTTATAGCCAATGCATGTCTTTGTGTATGAATTACGCAGGTTCTACTCACTGCAGATGCGGAGACTACGCTCTGCCTATGTTTCTCAGTCTGACAAAACGGCTGACGTGTAAAGCAAGTGAACTCAACAATGTGCAATAACTAATGCAAATGTCAGGGGCCAGGCCCCCGCTTGAAGAAAATGAGACATTGAGAAGTGGTTAGCATCCAGATAAGGAAGGACCAATCGATTAGAATTTGGAGGAATCTTTTATGGACGTTTGCTAACACCGTCGCGTTCTACTGACATTCGCTTGGCGGCGCCTCATTCACTAGATGGCGCCTTCGCGGGTCTGAACTCTCTGAGTGCTTTCTCTTAACAGTGTGGTCTCCGAAAAATGTGGCATGAATGAAAAGTAGACACGATACCAGTGACACTGACGACCCGCTGAAAAATCAAAACAACAAACTATATCTATTAGTTTCATATTCGTAGAGGTTTTCTATCGCCGATCGCCCTCAAATAATTGTTACTACGCTGGCTGCGTCTAGCGAAAAGCTTAATGTATCGGTCTGGCGTTGATCCGTCCGTCCGTCTGTCTGTTCTGTTGGCATACTCACCATGACTAGATCTCCATGGGGTAGCACACGACGTGGCCAGCGTACATTTCGGACCGACAATAAGGAGCACCGACATACTTGTTTTGTCTCTGTTATTTCAGGTGAGTTACGGTGACCAGCGACAGTGCTAACAAGTGTTTGTCGTCGTAACATCGACTCCGGTAATGAAATAAAGAGCTTCTTCTAAACGTTGATTCACCAACTCGAAATATGGGCTTTCTCCAGTACAATGCTGAAAAGACCGCATATCCGACACAATGTCGGTAATACTGACTACGAACATAGAATTCTGCCGGAATCAAACAGAACGAAACGGACAACGCAGAATAGTTTAGTGTCATAGGCTACAACTCGACCTGGGCTGCTCGACTCGACCGGAGCCACATCATACAGTTGAAGTCGAATGAAGATGAGTTGTGCAGACGACCACGAGATGTCTTCAGCGTCCTGCGTCGTTGCCGTCGACGATGCCACGATGACGTGGTTGCGACCAGTCAACACGACGACAAGTACTGACCGCGGTGATGAGAGGATGCGCGTCGCTCTGGCAACTGTCGCTGTAGCCGCCATCATCATCACGATCGTGCTGGGCAACACACTCGTCATCGTCGCCATTGCGGCCGACCGTCGACTCAAGGGCGTACAGAACTGGTTCATCGCGTCACTGGCCGTCAGCGACCTGCTCGTCGGTCTGTTCATCATGCCGCTGTCGCTTGCCAACGAGCTGATGGGCTACTGGGCATTCGGCGACATTCTCTGCCAGCTGTGGCTCTCCACCGACGTTCTTCTCTGTACCGCCTCCATCCTCAATCTCTGCCTCATCAGCCTCGACCGCTACTGGTCGATCACTCGCGCCATTTCTTATTTGCGCAAGCGGACACCGAGGCGCGCCGCGCTGATGATCTCCGTTGTCTGGATCGCGTCGGGCGTCATCTGTTTCCCGCCGCTAGCTGGGTGGTCGCGGGCCGACGAGCTGGGTGGTCGCGGCCTCAGCCGATCGTCGACGGCCGGCCGCTGTGTGTCCTCAGCGAGGAGCCCGGGTACGTGCTGTACTCCATCGTCGGGTCGTTCTAC
>Ga0209780_1001653_pt1 | contig 15015 bp, 5 predicted proteins | sample WorMetexBAHAMAS2_FD_187384 | JGI IMG/M metagenome (GOLD analysis project Ga0209780, IMG submission 187384) | Marine gutless worms symbiont microbial communities from Max Planck institute for Marine Microbiology, Germany - Inanidrilus exumae... | ecosystem: Host-associated > Annelida > Digestive... | reverse complement strand
ATATTGGTTTGGCCTACTGGAAATGGAGACGCTGATTGCCAAGCGCAAGCTGAGGTTTATGGCCAAATACGTTCAGTCTGACAACGTATTATGTCAACTGTTCGCTCATGTTCAGAGTGTGTAACGTGTGACAATTTAGACATTATTTGTTTTTCTTTTCTTTTTTCTTTGTATTTATTGTATTTATTCTTTGTTTGTTTGCTGCCAATTAACTTGGTGAATAAAGTTGACTAATAACCCCTGCGAGGACCACTATAAGAGCAGGTAATGTTAACTTTAGACTAGCAAATGAAAGTCGAGAATAGCGCTGAAACAAGTGCGTCTTCAGCCGGTGACAGAGTGTATATAAAGTTTCAGCAGATGTCATGTCCTCGGGTATAAACTGTGCCAGATGCTAGGTCCGTCCGGCAACCGAGAAGGTTCGTGTGCCGACCGTGGACAACCTGACAGGTGGAATGTGAAGTCGGTTTGTGCCGGCGGAACGAAGAGCGCGACGACCTGGCAGATCTGCGACGTGGCTGAGCCGTCCAAGGTTACGTGGAGCCAGTCCATGTAGAACATTGTGGACTAAGTGCCAATAACCAATGGGAGGTCGCCCATCGTGAACGTAAACTTTCACCGAATTTTCTTTCCATATTGCGTGTGGCTACGATTCTGTCCTCCTCTGGCGGCAATGTACGTCCGGTTTGGGGACAACGTCGACAGGGCCCAAGACTTCCATCTCCAACCGTATCATGTTAACTTACTGGCTCGCCTACACATAGTGTAGGGGGCCAGACTAGTAACGGTCGCTGGCATCTGTCGTCGTCGCCTGTCGTCGTCTGTGACACTCCACGGCGGGCCTGCAGGCGGCTTCACCCGCGCAGGTGACGATGACGTCATGCCGCCTCCAGTCTAATTATAGCTCTACGGCTGCACGGCGGGCCAGTAGTGTTACGTCCCGTTAGGGCGACACCTTATTCTTACTATGCTACTTTAATTTTCTATCACCATTGTGTGGCAAACGTATTTTCAAAACTAAGCAAATAAAAATGTGCAACTACGTCTCCTTTCGTCAATCAGGGGCCCGATTTACAAAATATCGTACGACAAACTTAGGAAAAACGTAGGATAAAGTGTGACTTAGGAAAATCTTAAGATAAACTTAGGATGAACTTATGCAAAACTTAAGGTCACCTTAATAAGAAAATTGCAATTTCTGAAAAATAACTTGACATTTATTCACAGAATTGTCTGCACATATATAGGAAGAACTTAGTAAGTTATAAAATTGCTTTAGTAAATTGCACGTAAAAATCCATGAAAATCTTAACTTTATAACTTAGGATAAACTTAAGATAAACTTACGGAAAACTTATGATAAACCTAGGATTTTTCCTAAGATTTTTTTGTAAATCGGGCCCCAGAATTGGATCTATACATCAACGGTGTGCCACTGAAGCAGGTAATCTGAGGCAGGCGCGTGAGGACGTGTGACGTCACTGAGGTGGAATGTGACGTCATCGTTCGGACGGATGAGTAACAATCGGAGAGCGTGAATGAAAGATTGACAACGAGGTGGTATGCCTGCCCGCAGACGGTGGTCACCCATCCCGGAAGTAACCGCGCTCGACGTAGAGTAACCTCGTTGATACGCCCAACCGCGTTACAACTACGTAAAACCGCCACGTCGTAGAAGGAAAGATGGAGCGAAACATGGAGACAGAATGAGCCACAAAGCACGTTTCTTTACGCACCGCCGCAATCCGATTTAGCAGCATCGGAGTCGCGTACGTGACTCGTACCGTACGTCTAGCGTACCTGCTTGTCTTCAACCAATCCAAGCTCTTCTCTCCGCTCGTACGCCGACACACACTATGTCTTTTTCGTAACTCGTTTAGCGGACACCCAGCAGCACGTCAGTCGATGTCGTTTATTACTCAGTTTAAGTCGACGGTGTCGTCCAAAAACTTACCGTACGTAGTTCTCAAAATAGACTATATACTGGGCGTAGCCAGTGTCATGTGACCCATTTTTTAAATTTTCGGGCCACAATTATTATTATTGTTATTATTTTTTTATCTGCCCCCATTCTGCCGTGTTGTCAACCCACGTTGGATGTCGCAGAAAAGTTGGGGAGGTTTCTTGTACTTGTTTCTTGTTCTTGCATTTCCTCTTTTATTAGATCTTCGGCGATCTTGAACAGACGATGAAAGTTGCATCGAGGTCATTTAGACAGCAGTAATGCATGACTTCTTATTAGTGCTCTTCAATCATAGCTTGCATCGTATTCAATCTGTGTTGGGGGTACTATTGACCGTGAAAAAAAAACACTGAACTTCAGACCTTATAAATGAAAAACAAGACGCTGTAAGAATATTTGCTGTGATATTTAAACTCATGCTAAATATGCTTATAAGGCATATTCGACCACAAACGTCGATCGGGCCAGAATCAAGCACGACGTTATGTTTCATCGTGTTAGCCAGAGGGCGGCACCGGGGGGGGGCGAAGTTGCTGTTTACGATTGCAGGCTTGTTCACACTGTGAATAGTGCCAGAAATGTGAGACTGTGGGCGTTAATCGAAATGGATATCATAAATGAAAAGAAAAAAAAGATTTCCATATAATTAGCATCACAGCAGTTGATTATAAACTAGCATTTAACGTGTTTTATGTGAAATGTTACTACACAAATACAAATTTTGTAATAACTAAAAAACGGTCCAGAATAAAAATACATTAAAACATGTTCATATCAAAAACAAATATTCTTCAAAAAACGTTTAACACCTATAAGCTGAACTTTGGGAGGCCTAGTAGGCGAAGAAATAATGTCTAGGCTTTCGCTCGGCTAATAGGCCATATTTTACGACTGCTAATCGTATTAAATAACAATTTTGGAGCGTAAGTGGCAAGCCATCTTAATTGGATGAAGTATGCCGCAGACCAACGCAGTAAAGGAAATGAGTTTTGGCACAATGGCTCTAATGCTGACGCGGAGATCTTCTTTTCCCTGATATACCTAGTAGATCTATGGGACGTTAAAGCCGAATAAGGCCATCTTCGTAATACGTTTAATATACTGAGCCTCTGAAGTTACGACCATATGGCGCTATACAAATGTGTATATTATTATTATTATTATTGAACAGCAGTTTGCTGTTTACCGCGGCATAGAGTGCTTTAGTTTCTAGAGGAATACTCAGATAAATGTAATACATACATTTTACAACTCGGATATCACTCCCCAGACATTGAACAAGATTTAGTTTTAGCCTAATGATAAAATGCGGTTCAGTCCAACTGTGTCAATAACTATAAAACTGTCCTCGATCAAGGATCGAGGTCAGACCGACCGCGTTACTATGTCCACACTCGCTGCCGCTGGACACTGGCTATCGCTGGCCTCGGCCGAGCCACGCTGCACACCTCGCCGCGCTAGCGCGAAGCTGACAATGGGACAATGAAAACCTACTATTACGGCCGTCAGTCAATACTCATAGGACTGTCCTCGATGAAGGTTTTGACTTTAGGGCACTTTGGCGCTCAGGGTTGAGCGCCAGAGTGCCCGAAAGTCAAAAACTAAAAATGGTCGGTTAGCTAGCCTGGCATCGAATCCCTTAGTTACTGTCCCCATTTTGGAACTCTTGACAAAAATAGGTTATTGATCGCAGAACATCTTAAACCTGTTTTCTCTCTATACCTTGTGAAATGTCTGACGCCGTTTTGACTCACAGTGACCGCGGTTTTTGCGCCTCCGTGTATATTTAACGTAGACAAAAAGATATAAATAATTGTTTGCTTACTCGGTTTTTGGAATCTCTTCCTTGGTGGCCATGAAGACACAGTTGACGAGAATGACGAGCATGACAAGGATACTGAAACAAGTTGTACAAGTTAAGGCAACAACACTGCGACTGAGAAAATAATCAAACAAATATATCGATCCTCCTTATTGTCGGGCCGAAAAGTACGCTGGCCGCGTCGCATACTGACCCTGGTGAGTCGTAGTGAGTATGCCGACGGGAAAGACAGACAGACAAACAGACAGACGGAGAGACGCAAGACCGTTACGTTATGCTTTCCGCAAGATAATAATAATAATAATAATAATAATAATAATAATAATAATAATACACATATTTCTATACCGCCATATAAGGTCGTAACTTCAGAGGCGGCCAGCATAATAATAAACACCGCAAATGTTATCGTTGTAGGCCTAACTTAAATCAACTTTATACTTTATAGACTAAATCCGCCTGTACATGTCGTTGATAAAAGGATATGGATGGGTTAGTAAGTAGATGGAAAATCGACGGAGAGGGTTGAACGGCGAGAAGAGAAAAACGGCCTTGTGCGCGTTGAACCGAAATATGGTCTTGTCGCGAGCAACGACCATAAACACCTGTTCACAGCCAAATTATCATCATCATCATCATCACAGAAACCTGTAAGGCCCCCCTTACAGGGGCTCAGCGGCGCCGTACAATCCAACGTCGATAATTACACAAAAAAAACTAACGGTAAAGTGCTAAAAACTAATACACTTACTTCTATTACTATTTTTTTATATCTAAGTGCACCAGCAAGATAGATACTATGATACTCCTTCGACGGCACAGTTGGACGTCAGTTGGGTCCATCGACGGGTTAGAATGAGTGGAGATTCGACTAATTGCAACAACCATTGGTGAATTTTCGTTACTCATCTTTTAAATAACTATGAATTATGTGAACTATGAAACACTACACTTCCACACACGCCGATAGGTAAGGTGTACATATATCGTTTACTGTTTAGTGTGTGTGTGTGTTTGTTTGTTTGTTTGTTTGTACGGTTATGGATTTCTCCGCCGAGGATAAAGCTAGCGGCATCAAATTTTGAGTGGCGGTTCATCGGCGTCCAAGGCAGGGAATCTAACATTTTGGGAAAGTTTGCCTCCCCCCCCCCAAAAAAAAAGCTCTAAATCGGCTGGCGAATCGGCCAGCGCGCGCACTGGACTATTAACAGAACTGGAAGGAGCCTAGCCTAACCTGCAGGACTACGCTGACAGAAGTCAGTGCGACGTTCTATTTATAGTTCAGTGAGCGCGCGGGCCACTCGCGCTCGGCATGTGTGGATATATGCCAGTCCCACTGAGGTATGGGTGGTTATTATTCAGTAGAAAATAGGATTACGGTACAGTTTCTATAAATGGTAGATGTAAATTATTGTATGCGATATTTTCACGTTATGGGGAACTTTTTATATACGGGTAAAGTGTGACTTGTTGTGCCTATTATTAAATAATTATTTTTTAATTATCATGTGTCGATGATGGGTCGGGTTGGGTCAAGTAAAAAACTTTCGGGGGTTGAGTTGGGGCCCAAAATTTTGGGTTGGGTTCAAAAAATGGACCCTCGTCCAACTCTGCTCGATGGGGCTGCCTAAGTGTAAACACAGGCGTATTTATGGGCCCTTGAAAAAATTCTAACTGGGAAATTGATAATTTCATATTCAAAGCAGAAGCGTAGCTGGCCAGGGTTTTTTTGGGGTACTGACCTTCAACCACGACTAGAGTTACTTGTAACACTTTTTTCACAAATCCGCTGATAAAGCTCAACGGTAGTGGGTAGCCCCCGATTGCTGTGGTTTCGTGCTAAATTGTGGGGAAATTTTTTGGCCCCTAAACTAAAAATTCCTGGCTACGCCCAGTGGCGATTCTAGCACTGAAAAAGTGGCGGCGATATGGGGGCCAACACAAATGTGGGGGCAAAGAATCGAGGTGTATGTAAGGAGCAGTTTTACTGAAATTAATTTACACGACTCGTGGAGCAACTAACCCCGTAGTATATGGTACGTTATAGGCCTAGTGCATAAGAAGTGGGGGCAACCTCGGGGCAAGCCCAAATTCTGGAGGCCATGGCTCCATGCCCCCCGTAGAAACGCCACTGTCTACGCCCCGAATTCTAAGTCACGTATCAAGGACATACACAAGTAAATCTAAAACTTGGAAGGGAGTGCTGGCCGCCTCACTGAAATTCGGGGTATACCACTATACTTGCAAAATGGGGGCAATTTGGCCGGATCGTACGCCCATTCTTATTGCACTGACAATAGCAGGAATGGGTCGCAAGAACTATGGACCGTTCGCTCTGTCCACTGGACAACGACTGCATCTCAACTAAGAAATTAAGTATGTAAATTATTTACACAGTGCGCAAGTCAGCGCACGATTTAAAGCTTACTGTTTATTTTACCGTGCTGAGCAAAACCGAGGTTAGGTCACTGCATGGTTGGGGTCAACGCTTTATGTTTCCTTCAGTGTATCGATACTTTGGTTGGGTAACAGGAAGGAAGTCAGGCCCGTAGAAGACGTGTGCCACTAATCTTCAAAGGTTCTCGTATGAAACACTCGGCGGAAGATAAGGGAGGGAGAACCCAATTAACCCAGGTTCAACCGGAAGTCGGACGTTAGACCGGAGTCAGCAAGGTGTATAGCTTCACCGTCAATAAATCGATCGCTAGTTCGTTTCCTCTGTGCTTCAAAATATGACTTGTTTAACGTGTCTGCATGGAGTTTAAAACTACACGGACGGAACTACGGGTTCCTCCCTCTACGATGCTATTATGGATTGCACCACTTACGTCGTCTGTCCGTCTGTATGTCCTGTTTCTTTCTGTAAGTAAGTAAAAAGTAAATTCGCATAGATTTGTATAGCGCTTTATACATATATTTACTTATCTCCTTATTCGGTCAATATTGTCGTCGTCGATATTAAAACGAAACAAGTGGTCAAAAAAATTGACGAAAGGCCGCATCGCAGGGCACGGATTTTTCATGGGGGACAATGCAGTGACATCGACCAATCGGGAGCATGCAATCGGCTGTCATGCCGTTATTGGTGATTGATTGATCCCTTTTGCTGCATACACCGCAGCAGAGACTTTAAATGCTTTTCAAACGGCCGGACAACTCCCTAAAGTCTACCATTCCCGTGGGCGATCTCGACCCCATCTAATACATGGTTGATGGTTCCTAGGGCTGAAATGACCTTTTCTGTGTCGAGTGGGGCGTAGTCAATCAATCAATCAATCAATCAATCAATCAATCAATCCCACCCGAGTTACCCCCCAAACGGCATCTCGATCGGTTCAGCCGTTTTTGCAGGGCACATTCGTGTGACCAACACACAGACACACACACTCACAGACACACAGACCACGCTACGTGCGACATCTGTAGCAATCGGCCGCATCACTGCAATGCTCGCGATGCGGCCCAATAATACTAACGTATTTGTTGTGATAGAACTCGTCAACGTCTTCGATCGGTTTTCCGAACAACTCCGGCGGAAATTCGCCGGCCATCTTGGCCGGCAGTTTGCTGCCGGCTTCCAGCAATGGGTTCGGTTCGGGGCCTTCATCCCTGTCGTCGTGGGTGGTCGTGGCACCTGTCCCGTCCGTCTCGTGGACGCGTTTGGCGGCTCGCTCCTCCTGTATGCGACGCTCGATCTTCGTCAACGATTCCTTGGTGAAGAGTCGAAAGAGCCCGACGGTAGGCGCGGACGGCGGCGGTATGACGAACCTTGTTTCCATCGCTGGCAAAGACGCCCACGCCGCTGTGTCGAATCATCTGCTCATCGTTCAGTATCGCGGTTGCTGATGATGGTGTTGATGGTGAAAAAATGACGCTAGAACACACATACATTCATTCAAATTCAATAGCAGGCTCAAAGTCCATGCAGTAGAATACAATGGTAAAACACATTAACAGTAGAAATTAAAAATTAAAACAGAATGTTGCGCCATCGTCTAAAAACAGGTGATCTAGCACATACAATACACATAGGGTGAAGTGACGTCACTGTAATCCTTGGTCACGATACGATCTCCATGTGGTAATGCATGATGTCGTACTGTACGAAATTAACTGGTGAAGGTTTGTCACGTTATTTAAATAAAACTGAATCAGTAGATCTAAGAGAAGTAGGTCCGTCTTCGTGGACGGCCGTATATCCACACATGTCAATCCTATACGTGCACACGCTGCGCGAACTTGATAGACACGCGATTACGGAAGCTCTTCCCACCTCAACTTTGCTTCGGACGATTCGTCCGATTTTAAGCGTATGGGGGAGCAAAGTTCCCTAAAATCGGAGATTCCCTGCCCAGGATGCCCCTGAACCACAGTGCAGAATTTGACGCCGCTAGCTTTATCCTCTCCGGAAAAATCCGTAACCGTACAAACAAAAAACAAACAAACAAAACAAACAGTAACTGATATATCCACGATATATCCACACCTTGTCTATCGGCATGTGTGGATAAAAAGCTTAATTTAGTGCTAGCGCGGGCGCCAGATCGGCGATCTGACTGTAAGTGCTGCAAAATGTTAACATGTCCTTGGCCTACATCATGACGGCCGGGAATGACACTCTATGAATCAAACTGCGTTAAAATCGGTACTCCGGTTTAATCTCGGGACGCGAGCACAAAATTCCCAAATTGGGGTGACAAAAAAATAAAAACCACGCGAGAGTGAACCTTCATCTCATCGATGGACCACTCACCATACCACGGCTACGCACGAAGTTCGACAAGCGTACGTTCTCGCATGCGGGTCCTTCCACCTGGAACGCTCTTCCCGACAACATTCGTGCCGTGGATGATCCTGTCGAGTCCCAATAACTGTTGATAATATCAATTTTATTCGACTTAGCTCACAAGCATTGCCTTTGTAATGTCCCTATGTTCTAGGCTTATTTTTGTGATAGGTGCACTATAAATTCCCGTATGATATTGACGATATACGATGCGATACAATACGGTATATTAACGTGTGCTCAAAAGCTGAAGAGATGGCCAGCTTAATCTAGCGCATGGCACCGAAACGAAAAAAAGAAAAAAAAACTAGAAGCAATAAATTAGCCCCGTACGGGACTTACGGTCGACTCCTACTTACTGCCAACTTCAAAGTCACGTGACACAAAAACTAGGACAAAAATCAAAAATCCGCCCCCGCTAAGCTTTAGGTATTGCACCTAATTTAAGAATCCGTGGTCATTTGCCAGCCCCCAGTATAAATGGGGAAGAGATAGCTGTTGAAAATCGCGGAATTTCCGACTTTCAAGGGCTTATGACCTTGACTTGACCTTGGATCGGGTCACACCATACCACCATGCATCACTCGTCGACCTCTACCTACATACCAAATGTCATTAAAATCAAAGAAACTTTTTGTGGACGGACGGACAGACGTACGTACGGACGGGAGGACGGACATTTGAGACCCACTTTATTAGGTCGACTCGGAGGAGTCGACCTAAAAACCGAGTAGCTCAGAAGAAACGGTCCGGGCAATAAAAACGATATGATGATGATGACGATGAACGTAATTATTTAGCGGTGGTGCCATCATGCATTTTTCTCCGACCTCAAGTTTTCAAGGCACTGAATAAATAGCATAGAGTGTGCTGATGTGCCGTTAAGAAACTACTTACTCACGTGCCGGCACATGCGGCGCTAGTGAACCATTGAGGACTAACGCGTACTTACGCCTATTGTGAAAGCAACGGCACATCTGCGAGTCGCCTGCAATTTTGACACCCGAAAAAGCCAGATGTGTTACGTTATGGTCGATTCCCAGCTTCATCGTGAGTTACGATATGATCCCCTGGATTTGGCAGGGGTAGGTATAAACGTGTCCTGCAAGCGCAGACCTCGCGTGACTGGCTGGGCGCATTGCAAGCCACTGTACTATAATTAAGCCACGTATTGTAATGGTATACCCTTAAGCGCTCATAGGACAGGTAGGGTTAATGTGAAATTTGAACTAAATAAGTGGCAATATCGTAGCCAGTGTGCACCACGGGCAACAACTTCCGGTGACAACTACACTGCCACTACGCAATAAAGGGTTAATAAATCTCCGTAAAATATATCAACGCCAACCGTCGTCGCCGTCGACCATAACGTAACTCGTCGGGCGCAACGGGCATCGACCAGAACGTCACACAATCCGTCGCACCGATCGACGTCGGCCAATATTGATGGGATTATTTTCGCCTATGAATCGGCTGCGAAACGAACTCCCGATTCGCTCGGTATCTGTTGAGCGGCGACCACGCCTTTCGTCACCGAATGCGACATAGAATGCTGCCCAGAGACATGCCGATACAGTGGCGTCGCCAGGATTTGGTGCCAGGAGGGGCACATGCAAAAGTTGATGGGTTTTTACTGGAAGCAACTGTCGACATATAGTCGATGTTAGACTTTGTATAGGTCAAAGAGCACTGAAAAAGTTAAATTGTTGTAAGTCGAGGGGGGCACGTGTCCCGGTGCCCCATAGCTGGCGACGCCAATGTACCGATAGTCTAAAGAGGCATCTTGACAGTGGCGGGTCCAGCATTCGTTGGGTTAACACCCTCGTGCTTTTCGTCACTGCATAAAATCGTCGTACAAAATTATTATATGAAAATTTTCATCAGGTTGACAATCTAATAATAAAAAATTAGCCCCAAACGGGACTGACGGTCGACTCCTACTTACTGCCAACTTCAAAGTCACGTGACACAAAAACTAGGACAAAAAATAAAAACCCGGCCCTGATAAGCTTTAGGTATTGTGCCCTAATTTAAGAATCCGTGGTCATTTGCCAGCCCTCGTTATAAATGGGAGAAGAGATAGCCTTTGAAAATGGCCGAATTTCCGACTTTCAAGGGCTCGTGACCTTGACCTTGACCTTGGATAGGGTCATACTGCATACCGCCATGTATCACTCATCGACTTCTACCCACATACAAAATTTCATGGAAATCGAGGAAACTTTTTGTGGATGGACAGACGGACGTGCGGACGGACTTGAGACCCACTTTATTGGTCGACTCGGAGGAGTCGACCTAACTTGTTACATCTGCGGTTTGTCAGATGTCATAATAAAGACATTCAGTCAGTCAGTCAGTCAAAACCGGATCTGACATATGACCCGTGAAGTGATCCTGACCTGACCCAAATTGTTGAGTTGACCCTGTGATCCGTGACCCTGTTCCACCTATGATGCTGTACGTCCTATCGTCCATGGTATACACAAGTACAACATATTTTGACATTATTTTGCACTTAGATCGGTGCCGTCGTATATGATGAACGGAGAGAGTGATGAATCGCTAGAAACTGGTCATCGGACACGTGCATAGCACCAAGTCGTCCCAACAAACAGTTAAAAAGAAGGTACCATATCGTCGCGCTACCTTCGTTTCCAGGCTCCCAGACTTTCTTCTCCATTCGGCCAGTCGGCCTTATTCGTTCTTAAACTAAATCTTGTTTATGCGTGCGCTTTTCGCTCATTGGATGATGAACGGCGGCAGATTCAGAATAACGCCTGGGTTCCCAGAAAACAAGCACGTTGTATCGAAGCTACGGCTGGAATAGGGGGTTCAAGATCCGGGAGAATTCTCACCAAGAAAGAATTTCAGGATTCCAGGAAGAAATTGAGACCACAGATCGTCAGACTCGTACTACTGAAATGATTGATTGATTGATTGATCTTTATTAGAGCACGTAACGAACGTACATGCAACAAACTGAACATGACAATGAATCAGACACCCGAGAAAAAAACGCACATAGTAAAATAGAGACATGAACACACATAGAGATAAACACACATAAAAGCAAACAATGAAAAAGCTGACTGTTCAACAGTTACAATTTCTATACAGACATCGAGGAATAGAAGACTTTTTATGTAATTCGTGTTCACATCTGGGGAGCTGATATGGATGTCCTTTAGCTCTGAGGGAATACCCGCTTGACTTAATAGAGTGCAACAAGAAATGAATACAATGATATTGATCTTTTGCAGATTTAGCTGACTTAAAAGTTACATATCCGTGCACTAGTTATATACTCATCTTTATTCACCATAAATGGTAGTACAAAAAGAAAAAAGAAAGCGACAGCTTAACTATATCATGAATGTATAACAACAACCTTAATGTATATCGACAATGACTGAAGGCTGAGAGACAAGAGTACCATACAAGAATATTCATAAATGGCTGACAAAATAGATTTGAATAGTTCCTGTATTTTATATCGAATTTTCTAGCACGCCTGTCATAGATTGCACTAGGTAATTCGAAACAAAAGTACGACTGACAACATTTAACAGAGTCGATATGTTACCTGTTTTGAGTTTTTAACAGTTTCATAAAGAATCTGTTTACGACAAAATCCAATGAATTTAAATCAGTTTTCCTCATCGGGCAAGCTTCAAGACCGTATAGCAAGATTGGTATACATTTGGTTGGCATCAGATGTAAAACCACTTCTTCAGAAGCAATTCTGCCTACTCTACCAAAATAGCGTTTGCAGCACGGTAAAAAGATCGTCTGGATTGGTCCGTCGAAATCTTGCAACTCTGAGATTAATTGAGTTTCCTCGGCTCTTAAACCGTTCCCCCGCCCCTCAGAAGATGCTGGCGGCATCCCGTGTGTGATGATGTCATGGATGAGAAAAGATGGATCGGAGAAGATCGATGTAAAACGTCATCAGTGACGTAACGACCGTTCTCTGTCACGTGCACTTATCGACCACAGCGCATGCGCAGCAGCCATCTACGGACCGTCTCGACAGCGAACGCTCATATTACGCGCACTTTGAGTCGCCGGATTACGCTTGTACAACAGGTTATGTGATCGTCAACATTTCGATCCGCCGTCATTCCGCAGTTCCATTAAACCTATTCGTTTTCGATGCAATAGTAACGGTAGTGCCTCATCGAACAAGGTGTCGTCCTGACGGGATGTAACCGTACTGTCCCGCCGTGCCGTGTCGGTCGCCGGACAGGCCACGCACCCGGCCCGGCGGCGGCAGACTGTCCACACGCGTTACATACGACAGACGACGACAACAGACGACAGCGTGCAAAACAATACTGACCCATTAGGCGGGCCAGTAATAATGCGAATTTTATACACTGGTTGTGATGGCTTTGGTACAGTATCCATCAGTACTATATACCTCCATCACCTCGACCCGCCTGATGAACTTGATCCCTCTCTCTCTCTCTCTGTCAGATTGCGGCATTCTGGTCTACCACTGTCAGATCGCGCCTCAAGACCGAGATGTTCCAGCGGTCATACGTGTAACATTTACAGTCAGCGTGACTGCAGTTAACTGTACCGTGATCTTGAAGTACATTTTTGCACTTACGTCACGTTAATGAACATTCGTTCTACTACTACTACTACTACTACTACTCAATTCCCCACGTCAAAACTAAGCGGTACCGTTCATTTATTTACCACGCTTTACAGAGGTGTTCTGTCTCCCATGCTAAACGCTCTTTCTATCGACCCACCAATGCCATCCTTGGAAAAGTATATAGATTGGCATCGGAAAACGTAACCCTGCAGTTATTGTAAAGTAAATTTATGCCAGTATCACTTTATGGATCACAATACTCGATCTAAAGATGTTGCACGTTAACAATTTTAATGTTAAAACCTCGTACTACACTATTTACTAAGCGTAAATGGCAATATCTTTACAATTTATAATGCAATCGAACAATATACCGTTTGAAATTTGTCAGAATAAGAACTGCGAGTGTATTAGATTTAGTTTTTAGTACTAATCCAATAGATTGGCTTGGAAGAACGTCTCCTAAATGACCCTACTTTGTATCGGGTGGGACGTAAAACCTTAATCAATCAATCGCTCAACCACAGCCCTTTATAAGGCAGAAGCTCCCAGGAACCCCCAGGCTAGATATTAAAAATGTAACAAAATGGTGGCAAAGTACTTGCCACTGCCCGTTTCAGTGACCGTATCTCGGTGGCAAAATGTTGGCCACCGCCTTATAAAGGGTAGATCGTTCAGTAATTTTTGAAGTCACCGCGGCTCGAATTCCTGCGCAGTCCGCCAACACCTCTCTCGTCAATGCATTCTTTCGTGCCGGCCGGCAGGGCGTGGGTTGGGGAAGGCGACGGAACCCGAGAATTATTAAAACGGCATAGAAAATGTATTGGACCGCGTCACGCAACTGTAGGCGAGGCACAATCCTTGTACAGTAGGACAGTCAGCCGCCGTAAGTTCCCCAGCTGCTTTCAGTCAAAGAAAATGGCAACGGCTTTTAGATGCAATTACCCACGCTAACGGCAGTCGCTAGGTGCGGTTTTCACTGGCGTTTTTCTGTGTGTCTGTCTGTCCGTTTATCCTTACGATATCTCAAAAACCAATGCAGTTAGGATCAGCAAACTTGACACAGAAATGTTCCACAATGAGTCATGTCAACCAATTTATTTTGGGGTCAAAAGGTCGATGGTCAATGTCACGAGTCAATAAAACATTAATACTTTTTATTCACCGGAATAAAATTAACCGGTAGCAGAGAAAAACCTAAAAAACTTAACTGTGTATAAATAGATTAAGTGGCTCGGCTATCTGTCCACAAGCTGTTTACTTCCTGCATTCGACGAGGCCCAGTGCCACGCCACTCAGTCTCAACAGTCGATGGTAATTGGCAATCTGGCTGCCTGCGACTGAGTGATTTTAGCGTTATCTGCCGTGTTGTCAACCCGGGTCGGATGACGCAGAAAATTTGGGGAGGTTTCTTATACGGAGTGTACAGGCCAGGGAAATGATGACTTTGAATTGATTCCAAAAACGGTAGAAATGGAAACTAGAAATCCCGTAAAGGGTTATTTTGGTAGCAAATTTCCGGCGATCTGTAATAATTGCGGAGTTACGGCGACCTAAGTCGCAAGACGTTGAATTTTTTTAGACATTTTTGCATTTTTGGAAAAACGACCTCTTACGGTAAAATTTTCAAAACTCCGTTCCGAAAGTTTTCATCGCCTCACCATCTTCACCGATCGACGTGTTGTGTGCAAATTTCGTAAAATTTGGCCGACGGAAAATCGGTGAAATCGTGCGTTGTATACCTGAAAAAAAACAAATTTCTCCTGTCTCTCCAGCTGTCGCTACTACGCGGATCGCGCCCAAAATCTGCCACGGCCAGCCCCCGACAATGTACTCAGAGT
>Ga0209780_1001651_pt1 | contig 15026 bp, 8 predicted proteins | sample WorMetexBAHAMAS2_FD_187384 | JGI IMG/M metagenome (GOLD analysis project Ga0209780, IMG submission 187384) | Marine gutless worms symbiont microbial communities from Max Planck institute for Marine Microbiology, Germany - Inanidrilus exumae... | ecosystem: Host-associated > Annelida > Digestive... | reverse complement strand
TGTAAGGGTGTACACAGATTCACATCACAATGGTCATAACAAAATGATTTTTGCTGTTTCCTACGTGTGATAAATAACTAGACCCTTACACTTAAGTGTTAAACTGATGATCAGTTTTTGTTATTATGTTAGGTAGATGTGGACGTCGCCCGCAATCCATCTATGGACCGTCAGATAGAGGAATGACGTAGCTACAACTTTGCCGCTGGAAGTTTTCTCACAAAGAAATTTGTAGGATTGTAGCAGACTTTTTTCGATAAAGGTTGAATTTTACTGTGAAAAAACAGCAAAATCGCATTTTGTGCCACCCTTTGGGGATTCAGGGGTAACGTACAGTTCATTTATGGCTCGTAGGAAAGCGCGTGGTCAACTTCCTATAAGTGCTAATTGAACTTTTTTCGCCAGCTGCCAGCTTTCATGGTTGAGGCGCTATGAGTGAATATTGGTCGAAATCGCGGTTTTAAAAATGGTGGGTGGGTCACTTTGAGCGCAAATTGAATTATAATTATAAATTAATAATTATCTCAATTTGATAATTAAGTTAGAAGTAAAATTAGAAATTATTTTGAAGTAAAATATCACTGCTGCTGATTGCCGTCATCGTCTGTGTGTTGCTCGGTCTATAACTGTGAGGTGAGGTGTGTGTGTGTGTATGTGTGTGTGTCTGTCTGTCTGTCTGTCTGCAGCTCAGCCGAGCTTCATCATCACACCACGTGACAAGACCGTGTCGCAAGGACAAAGCGTTGTTGTCAGGTGCGTTGTCATTGGCAACCCGTCTCCTACCATCTTCTGGAACGCTCTCAACACACAGGTATTATTATTATTATAATTATTATTATTATTACTGGCCCGCCTACACATAGTGTAGGGGCCAGACTTGTAACGGTCGCTGGCTTCTGTCGTCGTCTGTCGTTGTCTGTAACACTCGCATATACAACGTAACTCACCAGGGGGCAGCACGCGACAGCGGGCCAGTAGTGCTACGTCCGGTTAGGGCGACTCCTTGCTAACACCTTGCTATTACTTGTAATGCTGCTATGATGACACTGTGGTCTTTGTTAGGACTATTATGCAGTGCTCTGAGTCCGTCCGTCTGTCTGTCTGTCTGTCCCTACACGTACACGTGATTGACAGTTGTGAATTATGCTAGACTTCTGCGTTGACTGCGGGTGAAATGTAAGCACTTGATGAACGCACTGACCGCCGGTAAACGTTGTGTCGTCACTGTGACGTCATTGATGATGATGTTGATGAAGGTGACGTAATGTGACTGGTTTGAGCAGACGATGATGTTTCCCGGCCAGGAGGCGGAGTCTCGTGTTCACGTGACTGAAGACGGGACTCTGTGCATCCAATCAGCGCGCGTAGAAGATTCTGGTGAATATTCATGTCAGGCGCTCAACTCAGCTGGAAGCTCGTTTGCAAACGCTCACATCACAGTCACGGGTCTGTCTGTCTGTCTGTTCGTCTGTCTCTTTGATGGTTGTAGCCTGTCAGTTTGTGTCAGGGTTTGAATGTCAAGGATTAGGGGGTTAAAGGCGATCGGATTGTCCAGCCACCCGTGAATAGGTTCGGCTGTGAGGCCATCAGTGAATACGACAGCTTTCCGTCGGATTATGTTAGGGTTAGGGTTAGTGTTGTCAGTGTTGGAAAGTGGGTCAGTTGACCAACGGTTAAAGTTAACAGTGCCAACATTTACGACCTTTTCATGTTTCGTAGGAAATCTGACACTCAGTGTTAATGACAGTAATGATTCGTTTTATTGTGTTACATACAAGACCGGAAGTAGATAGAACTGTTGCATGACGGGATGTCGTGTGTAGAGGGAGCTGAGCTGAGACCTGCGCCCATCATCTACTACGGAGCTGTCAATCAAACGCTGCCAGTCGACTCGACGGCTCTGTTGCCGTGTCTCGCCAGCTCGGAGCCGGCACCTGTCATCTTCTGGCTCAAGGACTCGGCTGCACTGACAGGACGTGATGCACGTCTGCACATCATGGACTCGGGCGCACTAGACATCTCACGTGCGTCGTTGTTCCACTGACTCTAGTGTTCCCACTGTCATTGAATGATTACTCGCACAGTCACACAGTCACACAGCACAGCCAAGCTCACTGTGACTACTGTGCTGCTGGCGTGACGTCATTTCAATAGTCTCCCAGCCAGATGCGCATTATATATAACCAGTTTGAGTTGTGATCAATGACTGCGTCTGTTTGTGTAGCCTCATACTCGTCAATTGTCCTCGGCCTTCCGTTGTTCTGTTCCACTCAGTGCCTCACGTTCACAGATGGGAGCTGTTAGAGATGAACTGTGAAAATAGGTACAGTGGCTGTAACATTAGGTACATTACAAGGTACACTGATGTGGTGCAGGTTTGGTGGAGTCTGATAGTGGCTCATACACGTGTCTGGCTATCAGTGAAACTGGAGAGACCTCCTGGACGTCCACGCTCCACGTCCGTCGTCCTTCCAGTGCTTCCACCGTCTTCCATCGCATGCCGGACGCTTCCACGTTCCCTGGAGCGCCATCCAGGCCTTCGGTCAGCCTCGTTTCAGAGACTAGCGTCTCGTTGTCATGGCAACCGAGTGATGACGACGGCGCATCACCAGTTGACAGTTACAGAGTGGAGTACTTGAGTGATCAGTCGAGCACGGTATGACTCACGGGCACCTGCCTGCCTGTCTGTCACACGTCAGCAATATGACCTAGCTAGCAGCAATAGAAACCGATATAAAGACGTAACTAGACTGAACTAGACTTAACTTGCTGGCATTGTCCGCAGACGTGTGACAGTGATAATATTGCTAAACTTTTTCAGAACGTTTAACTGGCTTATACTACGACAGTACAACTTTGTTCTGTGCCACCTGTGCGACTATGAAACTAACCTTGACAAATATAAGCTGATGATGTCTTGTCAGACTTCAAGAATTGTCATAACTGCGCTGTTATAGACGTAATTGATAGGTTTACTTTTTTGACTTAAGTAATTGCGAATTCTGTGGTAACAGTGCGTCTCCATGTTGTAAACATTTCTGACCAGGCTTGTGTCGATTTCGTCAGTTGCCTTATTTATAACCGGAAGTAGAAATATGGCGAGTGTTGTAGGGCTGGGCAGTCGCGGCAAGTGACGTTTTACAGCCACGTTACGTAATGGACAACCTGCGTCCGAACACTACATACATGTTCTTAGTGCGAGCGCGTAATTCGCATGGCCTCAGTTTACCGAGTCCTGTTACTGACGTCATCATGACGACAGGTTTGCGTCATCGTAATCGTCATCAGCAGCATTGTCGTCATGCAGTGTGTGTGTGTGTGTGTGTGTGTGTGTGTCAGTCGCAGAGAGACCGCGCGACGCGACGTGATGTAATTGTACGCTGCGCTGTCTTCAGTGCTGGACAAGCCGAACCAACTGTGGACAGATACTATATAGGCCTCTTAAACAAAACACCTTTATAGTAACATAGACTAGTAGTAGCCTACTAGTACTATAGTAGTAGTAGTAGTAGTCAACGGTTCACAATGACAGTGACGTCAAGTGCTGTAAACGTTCATTGTGACGTATACAATGAGAGTCAGTTAACAACGCTTCATTAATTACGCTTTGTATGACGTATATTACGACATTGTTTAGTTGTTAAATGTGACTTTGATGCGATGAATCACCTATAAAACGGACACAGTGCCGACTATGAGACCAAAAGTACCGTTGTTAAATAACTGACATGACCTTGACATCCACTCAAGGTCATTGACAATTGTTCATGTTATTGGCCCGGTATATCTAGCTGAAATGACTACTCGGACGTACTAATGCATATACAGCGCATCAGAGGTTTTACGACAATGCGCTATACAAATTCACATGAAGTTCATTGGTAATGACTCGGCTGCATAGTGAATAATCACGTGACTTCCTATTAACTTTCCGTAGTACCGGTGTTATGTCGTTTCCGCGAGAACTTGGGCGAACATTGCCTATTTTCACACTGGACGTTTACTTTACGGTGACGCAGTCGGAATTTCGCTGAAATCTTTGTCGTGAGATAAAAAGTAACAGTTCTACGGGCGAGATAAAGTTGAACAATGTGTTTAGTTGTTTTGACAGACAGACAGACAAACAGACAGACAGACGATCATGACAACAGACACCGCGCTAGCTCAGCTCGGATACACTGACTCGCGCTACAGACAAAGGTTTCGACGGCAAATGGCGTTGTTATCAAAGCCAGTTAATGTGATCTGACGGTTTGGTAGCAATGGTACGTGCCGTGCCGAGTATACGCGCCTGCTCATGAAACATGGCTAGACCGCCCCTCCACACAACGCACATAGTCACGTGACCACAGGTGCTTCTTGGCTGCGTATTGTCTCAGCCATTCATAGAAGCCGTCCGTCTGTCGTCAGTTTGCTGACGGTCGTTGGCTGTGCGTTGTGATGTAGGCTGGACGCAGTCTGCTGTCGTCAAGTCTCCAAGTGACGTCATACGCCTGGAAGCAAACGAATTTTCACGCCAGCAGCCGGTGAAGGTCGCATTGACCTTGAATGAGGTGAAGGTGACTTTAGACGAGGTCAAGGTCATCAACTCGAGTTGTGTCGAGCTAAACTGGCAGCTGATTGGTCAGCGTGAAGCTGCCGAGTGGCTGCGTGTCCAATCATGGCCGGTCAGCTTGTCAGACCCTCAGTCGTCACGCAGTAGCGCCTTAGTGCCTGTCTCCACCGACTATTTGCTGTGCGGGCTGGACGCCAACACACGGTATGGGCTGTGCGTTCAGCCGATCTACAAGTCAGGTGTGGTGGGCAAATGTAGCAACACTCGCCAGACGTCGCCACTGCGACCACAGCCCGGTAATCGTTTAGACTTGGCCTCCTACTAGCTTGTCAGACTGTCACTGTTACAAATCGTTCATCATCCACCGTACTCTGTTAAAATTCCAATAGGCCTTTATTGACTTTTATATCCTACCCTCATCATTAACCATCTATAACCATTTTAGTTGTCTTCAGTCTTCTCTCTGTTTCTCTTTCCCTTTCGTCTTTCCCTCCCCTTTTTACTTTTCGTTATGTATTGTGCTTGTTGTTTGTTTTGCTTTACTTCTGTTGTGGTAAGTTCGCTGGACAGAATTTATTAGTCAACCAGCCCTGCTGCCACTCAGAACTCTTCGCGCTACTGTACTACATTTTAATTGTATTTCCTGTTAATTTTGTTTGCTATTTTGAATGTCGTGATATTTAGCCTGCCGGCTAGTCTACCACGCTAATAAATCTGAATCTGACTGAATAAACGTCACCAGATGCAGACCGATAGTTTACAGTTCTTTGGTCAGTAAACGTACTGCGAGTGTGTGTGTGTGTGTGTGTGTGTGTGTGTGTGTGTGTGTGTGTGTGTGTGCGCGTCAGAGCTGACGTCAGGTGGTGGTGGTGACGTGGCTGTTCAGCCGTGGTTCGTGGCGACCCTCGTGGTTCTGACGACTGCCGGCGTCATCTTCGCCGTCGTACTCTTCAGCGTCTGCTGCTGTCGACGACGTCACAACAAGGCCGCCTGTCGCAGCAGCCCAGGTGCTGACCTACTGACCTAGTTTGTGTTATGTGTGTCAACGAGGCTGCCATTGGCTCAGTTATTAATAGACATGACGTGTGTGAGTGAACAGAGACGATTTACTCAGTCGCTGTTTCACCGCTGCGCCGTTGAGTTGAGTCGTGGTCGCTAAAACTACTTTCTTCACTGTCTGTCAAATGTACCAACGCTCAGTGTACTGTACTGTACCAAACGCTACTAGAGCTCCATCTGACTGACGGTGAACTGTGACGCTCTTCGACGTCTACGATCAACCACGTCATCATCGCTGTCTGTCCGTGTCACGCGGCAGCGTCGTCGAGTCGACCGTCTATTTCCGGTCGCTGTCAGTCTGTATCAACACATCCTGTCTACTAGTCTTCACAACACCTACCTAGGCTCTGGTCACTGTCCTGTAGGCTTGTTGTTGGTCGAGCTGTGACTGTTGAGAGTGATCTTACACACTGCAGTCCGTGTTTGTCTGTTGATCGACTGTCAGCTAGTCTGACGTTGAGTCGAGGTTGTTGTGATGATGAGATCGTGTTCGATGTGTTGATGTTTCAGCGCTGAAGTCTGCTACAGCCGCTGTTGTCAGGTAGGCCGTCCAATCACTCTTACGTCGACTAGCTTCTCATTCGTTATGTCAGCGGTTTTATTCATGCTTTACATGGAATTAATCATATTATATTATACTACTTATTCTAGTATATTCGATTAATTATTTGGCTCGAAGATATCCGAATATTGGATTCAATTTACGGCGCGTTTTGGCGGTGTTCACGCGTTTGGCTATAACTCCGCCGAAAGTGAACCGATTTAGATGAAATCTGGAGCACTCTGAGTACATTGTCGGGGGCTGGCCCCGGTGGATTTTGGGCGAGATCCACGCAGTAGCGACAGCTGGAGAGCCAGGCGAAATTTTTTTTTTGTTGTCGGGTAATCAACGCACGATTTTACCCAATTCCCGTCGGCCAAATTTCACGAAATTTGCACACAACATGTCGATCGGTGTCGCGATGAAAACGCTTGGAACAGAATTTTTAAAATCTTACCATAAGTCGTCGTTTTTCCAAAAAAAGCTAAATTTTTAAAGAATGCTTAACGTCTTGCGCCTTCAGGCGTCCATAAGTTCGCACTGATTATAGATCGACGGAAATTCACTACCAAATGATCTATCTACGGGATGTCTAGTTTCCATTTTTACCGCGTTGGAATCAATGCAAAGTCATTCACCTGGTCTGTACGCTCCGTACAAGAAACCTAGTACCCCGAATTATCTGTGACGTTCAACGCCCGTTCACGAGTGACACGACACGCCATGTCATAACGTTGACGGTCTAAGTGGGCGTGGCCTGATGACGTCGCAGTATGGTCAAAAGGGCGACAAACCAAAACGGCGAAAGTCAAGACGGCGACATGCCTGAACGGCGACAAACAGTAAATGATGTAACTGCGCGAGCTTCGAGCCGAATGCTGTATTGTGGACATTCCACACAATACAGCCATCTAGTTACCGTTTGCAAATGTCACAGACAAGTGGAGATTTCGGCGAATCGTACGCCGCTGATGACGTCAGAGTCAGCAGCCAATCACGGCACGTCGTTGTATGGTCGCCATGACAACAGAGCGACGCCAGCAGCGTGCGGTGAAAACAAGAGATTATTCAGAGGCGTTTACGATGAACGTAAGTCGACTCGCCAGTATTGTCGTCTTTTGTTGCTGGTAGCAGACATCAACATCAATTAACAACCAAATAGGAAGCACTAATGCTCTACTGAACGTAACGTACGTGGTGCGTACTGGTTGTTTGATGACGCTTGCGAGTGTAGCGTTTACCCGGCCAGAGGCTGGCCGGGAAGTCGGACCACTACACTCGACTCAGGAGCACAAAAGCGATATTTGACCCGGTCCCCTATAGAAGGTTACGCGCCACGGCCCCAGACCAGCGCGCGATTGGCCCGTGCCGAAGTCGGACCTTAGTCCAGCGCGCAGGCGTGCGCTCGAACTCAGACCGTAGGCCATTGTGCAGGTCAGCGCTTGTGGCCCGTGGGAACTTTCTCAAAATCGGCCATTTTGCACAGTTTTTTTTCAATTTTTACACATTAAGGGTTGAAATTTTCCGGATGTTTTTTATCCGTTCACGTCTACCTATGACCCGTATGAACGATGAAAAGTTTCATGGAAATCGGTCCGCACGTTTTTTGAGAAATCCGGAAGACACACAGACAGACATGCAGACAGACAGACGCGGCAACTTTATATAGATTGATAGATAGATGATCAACTTTACCGACGGTGACTGATAGATGTCAGTAGAAGTGCCACGATGATGATGATGATGATGATGTGAAACTGCTGCTGCTGCTGCTGTTGTTGTAGCGTTTGACAAAGAACTCACGAGTCCTTCGTCATCCGCCTTGCACAACGGTGATCACGTGACACGGCAGAAACCGGTGACGTCATCGATTAGGCCGTCGTCGAACAGCAGCATTCCTAACCCGCAGGCATACATGATCGACCCTGTTCACCGGCACAGATCTCAACTTTACTGTCGAGATGCTGTGCACGCCGTGATATAGGACTACTTGGAGCCTACATGCCTGGCCTGGCCTGGCCTGGCACGGTGTTAATTGTCGCAGTGTAGATATTTATTACGTGTGTTAATGATACTGTGATGTCAGCTCAGTATTTCACAACGACGACCGAAGACTGCAGCGTCGTCGAGCGATCAACCACCTCGCACTTGTCTCAATGAAGACCGTTGCACGAAATTCTAACCGAGTCACGTCTTTGTTTTTACTTTGTTGTAAAGTAGCTCGATTTTCTCTGCAGAATCCACATAAAAATCACGACTTTTTTTGCAAAAATAGACTAAAATACGCGTTCAAGTTTTCAGTGGCCTATGAGAGGAATAAACAGTTTTGTTGTAAAAGCTCGTGGAATGCCTCTTTGATGAAGTTGTAGGCTAACGTTATACAGGTATTACTTAGAAATAGAAAATAACGTCACACATATGTATATGAATGAAGACCATAGTTAAAACAATGACAGTGGCTAGAAATTGTTTGGTTTATTTTTTTGGGGGAGGGGGTGGCACCTTTTATGTTAGGTCTTTGCGCGTTCGTTTTCTCAGCAGGAAGTTATAAGAACAAAATTAATATTAATTAGTCGACCCGTAACTATGTTTGTCTGTCACTCGTTGAGTTACATACTTTTTGCACAACGTGTACAATGTTTACGTTATAATGACAGTTGTTACCTGCTTAGCATTAATAAGTTATTATAACATGATGCTAAATATTACAGTTTGTGATTATTATAAATGCGGGCTACTCTTCGAAGATATTGTCATTTTAGCCTAGTGAACAAAGCAGCTAAGCTCGTCGTAGATTTTCATTAGTAGATCTGTAGTCTTCAAAGACGCGTGTAGGTCCCGGGTCTGTCAGTAAGTACAGCGTAATTGAGCTGAGATAGAAACTATAACGATAAATACAAAATTTAGTCTGGATTTGAAAATCGATGCCTAAGTTATGATCACAAATCAATCAAGCGTCTTGTCTCTAGAGCGACAGTGTGTTGGCGTACCTAGTTGCGTGTTTGCTGTGCGTTGAAAAACTCCACAAGTAAAACAGTGACGTTGACGAAGAACTGTTTTTGGGAACTAAAACTGAGCTATAAGCTGAACAAGTTAGAAATAATAAAAATAAGCAAGGACAAATATTAATTGGCCCGGTGCCGGCGCCAGAGTCTAACAAGTAGGGGGCCAAAGAGATAGTTTTATGGGGGCACATAGCAAGTGTCGAATTCGAGACGCCGAAGACGTTTAGGGTTCAGGCCCCTTGTGGGGGCCAGGCCCCCTGACCCCCCACCCCTGCTGGCGCCTGCGCTGAATTGGACTCATCACTGTCAAATATTAACACTTATTACCAGATCATCAACATTCATTTCAACTTGAATAAATTCTCGTCTATTTTATCATCTTTGTTATCATCCATCAAAGCCTCAGATTCCTCGTTTATTCGCATTTACTTTAATCTTAAGATCGTAACAATCATGCACTCGTAGACAGCAACTTCACTCCGGTGCCGCCATCTAGCGAACACGACCAAACATAACGCCGTGCTTGGTTTGGGCCCATTTGGCTCTATCGTGTGAAAACTTGAGTTAACCAAAAAACCGGAATTACATAACAGATTGCACTGTCCTCGGAGGAGCATCGATCCATGGTCACAAATACGCCTAACAGGTACTGATAATTTCATGAAATTTGGACACGTGGGTTTTTAGCGAACATTAACTCCTGTTCAACGTCCGCTATATGCTGTCGACCGTTTGTCTGTCTGTCTGTCTGTCTGTCGTCTGTAGCGTTCATGCGCCCTACTCAGCCGGTTGAAATTTTCGGCAATGTTTCTATACGCCATTTGGTACCTTAATTTGGCCATCCGTTGACATCCACGGAAAATTTTACGGAGATCGTCCCAAAGAATCCCATCCGTCGGAGGGGAGGGGGTTAAACGCAAGAGGGGTAGCCGAATATAGCGATTTTGGACCTATCGAAGGCTATATCTCGGAAACGGTGCAAGATAAAAGGTAAGATTGATATAGGGCCTACATGATATACTGAAGGTCGGTGTAAATTACTCTCCATGCGCGCCCGTATTCGAGTTCTAACTCGCTAGCGCCATCTAGGGAATATGGATGATTTAGTCGGTGTTACATATTGTTTAATTTGCTGAACGAAGTAGGTTATCTGATCTAATCTGAGTTTATTTGTTCAAGCACAGACTTTGTCAAAAATGTAAATGACCTTTAACGACCAATTTTACACAATGCGCCTTGGAAGCTACCGAATTCGGTGAAATAATGAAAAATAAGGGCCATTTAGACTACATTGAATGTAGCAAGAGAAATAAAATCTGTATGTAAACAAAAAACAGTAGAACAGGCATAACCAGGCTAGAACTAGCTCTTACGGTTTGCCTATAAAGTTAATTATCTAGATTATGTAAGATACTCTGAACACAAACACCCAAAATAAGAATGAAAAAATATAAAAACTATGAGAAACAAAATGACTGAAAGACATACAATGTAATGAACAGTAGGCCTATAGACATAATTTGTGCTAATGATAATTGGTAGTTTTAAAACGTTTTAGAAAAGCGCTGACATCAGTTAGGCCTACCAAAATACTACGTTTGAATGTAGCAAGAGAAATAAAAGGCGTGCGTACTTTTTGTATTTTTAAGTACGTGTATGATGTCGTAGTAAAACGTTTAAGTTCGCTATCTCATCTTCTGATGAGTTTCTTGTTGAGATATGGGAGCGGACAAACAGACAGACAAGCAGTCAGACACCCAGACACGCTGGTTACAATACTTCGCAGTCGCACTCCTATCGTAGCGAAGTGACGAGCTTATAGCCTACCGTTTAGTTAGTCGTCATTTTAGTTTAGTGCTAGGCCTCTATTTTGTATCAAAATTAGATTCGGTTGTTATTCGGTTATTATTTTTGTCGCATTTCCTAATAGCAAATTACGCTGAGCGCAATACTGTTTGTCGGCAGACGCCTATACTAGTAATGTGCTAATAGAAGCTCAGCTATCAGAGTGTGACGCTCTATGTCACTTGAAATCTTGTCAATTGCTGCACAACTGTAAACAATCGCTTTCGAAAAGGCTTGCAACCTTGAAGACCAAGTTGATCATCTGAAATGGCGCGATATGTCACTTCCTATTAGTAGTCTGTAGGCGGCGTTGAAAATGCGAGACATGGTTATGCGGAAGAATAATGCAGACGTGGAAAGTGAGAATGCACCTCTGATTCGCTTGCGACGTATGGCGCTAGGCCTATATAAATGTGTTTTTGATTTGATTTGATTTGCAAATTTTCTTCAAAGTGTCACTATGCATAGGCTATGTGAAAATGGACACGGGCTTAAACAAATAATACTGCACGTTGACAGTTTAAGCCAATCGAACAAGGATCTATCTAGTCACTGCAGTTTGTCAGCGCTTACACACGTGTACGTCTCAGCAGTGACGCAGAACTCGCCTAGCCTACGTGCGATCACACGCCGTGACTGTGTGTATTTCGCGGACGCGCTGCGAGGCTAGAACTGTGTATGATTATATGTTAATTTTAGCAGTGGTAGACGTGGGTCACTTGATGTTAGTAGGCACGAGAGTGGCTGAGAGCTAGTCAGCCTAGCGGGCAGATTGAGAACTAGAAAGAGAGAGCGCGATGCGCGATGATTGGAGTGTGTTAACGCGCAGTGCATGATTGACAAACATCAAAGATGATTGACATCGTCTGCTGACCTGCGGGCGACTGTCACACGGCGGTCAGCTCGCAACTGACACAGCAGCTGGCAACAGTGATAGACTTAGCGCAGCCTCGATTTCACATCATCATCACCTCCCGGCATGCATCGCGCACACTCCTCTACTAGCTCGTCGATCACCGTAGCATCGTAACTAAGAGTAAAAGTTCCCTACAGCAAAAAGCGTGACGGCTGTCATGTGATTGCATTTTACGTTTCTTGACAGTAATAATTATTAGGCTCGAAGCTAGGCTTCAGCCGAATATTGGATTCACTTTACGGCGCGTTTTGGCGGTGGTCACGCGTTCGGCTATAACTCCGCCGAAAGTGAACCGATTTGGATGAAATCTGGAGCACTCTGAGTACATTGTCGGGGGCTGGCCCGTGGCAGATTTTGGACGCGATCCGCACAGCAGCGACAGCTGGAGAGCCAGGCGAATTTTTTGTTAGGTAAATAACACACGATTTCACCTACAGTATTTCCCGTCGGCCAAATTTCACAAAATTTGAACACAACACGTCGATCGGTGTCGCGAGAAAAACGTTTGAAACAGAATTTTGAAAATGCTACCGTAATTGGTCGTTTTTTAAAAAACAGGCACAAATTTCTCGAAAATTTTTAACGTCTTGCAACTTAGGCCGCCATAACTCCGCAATAATTACAGATCGCCGGAAATTCATTACCAAAATAACCCTCTGGGCTCTACGGGAGTTCTAGTTGTTACTATTTTTACCGTTGTAATCAATTCAAAGTCATTTCCCTGGGCTGTACTCAATGATTCGCTATATCTCAGCAACGGGTTGACCGATCGCCGATGACGCACACTGACCCACTACATCCTCGCCATAAATTACCATATTTTAACAATGGTTTGACCGACTGCCACGAAATTTGGCACAATGACGCAGTTTGACTCTCAGCATCCTATCTGCCATTGAAATTCGAATATTTAGTAATCCAATATGGCGGATGGCCGCCATTTTGAAAGTTTGAAAATCGCCATATCTCAGCAACGGAAGGACCAATCGCCACGAAATTTAGCGTGATGACGCAGATACCGGTAATTGACGCTCTGCAACCTATTGGTAATGTGAGCTGACGTCTCAGTAATCTATGGACACAGTGCGATATCTATGTTTGTAGGGGGATGCTGTCGTCCTTTGAGAAGTCAACTGGTGAAGATTTGTCATGTTATTTAAATAAAATTGAATCAATAGGTTTAAGAAAAGCTTAGTGCTAGCGTCAGATTGCCGATCTGACGGAAGGTGCGGCAAAATGTTTACATTTTCTGGCCTTAATTACATCATGGCGGCCAGAACAGCTGGCATAGATAGGAATGAAGAAATTACGTCACTGTCAACCTATGTAGTTAGGCTTATGCATAGGTTGACAGTGGCGTAATTTTTTCATTCCATATCTATGCCAGCAAAAGCGTTATAGTTAGGTTGCCGGACACGCAACAATCGGAAGTGTCAAAAGTTGTCTTGAATGACTACAGTGACGTCCGCTCGTCCGCTTTTCCATTACATCGAATGGGAAAAGACAATTTTAATGAGTTTTTTTACCAAAGTCTGATAACGACAAACATGAAGGTTGAATATTTTTGGTGACACTGAACATAAATAAACGAAATTACATACCGCAATGTAAGTAAGCGATAGCAAAGGATTTACAATCCATCACTTTATTACTGGCCCGCCTACACAGAGTGTAGGGGGCAGACTAGTAACGGTTGCTGGTGTCTGTCGTCGTCTGTCGTCAGTCGGCGTCTGTAACACTCCACGGCGGTCCTGCAGGCGGCTTCACCCGCGCAGGCCAGGCGATGACGTCATACCGCTTCCAGTTTAATTATAGTTCCACGGCTGCACGGCGGGCCAGTAGTGTTACTTTCCGTTAGGGCGGCACCTTCTTAAAACAGCAAAAATTACGTAGAAAAACTGTTCACAGTTTATAAAACGATATATATGCCGAAGCTCTAAAAGTGTAAATGTTAAATTAAATGTTAAATATTATTATCATAAAATAGCAATGCCACAAAAAGTCAGAACTTCAGAAGAATTTGAACCCTTAATTGCTGATGACAAAATGAAACTTATAATCCTGTAAAAGACGACATAGTCGCTGAAAGCTGAGCCAAGAATTAAAGTGGAAAACAATAAGTTGTCTTGCAGAATACACACATGCAAAAATGGCCGGTCGTAAACGTGAAGTATATCAAACAGAGCCAAGAATGAACTGGTGATGTTTATGTTTGGACTGCACTGGACGATGAATGCGAAATCGTTAAAAACTGTTAGTGATTAAAGAAATATGGTCTTTGCTGCGACCTTTCCGTTCACCAAACCAGGTGGCAGCCAAGGCCATATTTCTGTATCTTGTCCCGGCAGTTGACAGCTATTCAGACGGTGACACCTAACGTAGGCTGCATTGTCCTGTGATCGTTTGTTTTTGTGTAGGAACAGTCTTCAAAAATATGTCGATGTGATGAACACAATCATTAGTGCGACTGTCATCGTGAAATGGTCTGCTCTTAGACTAGTCGAGACGATGCTGTCGGTCGGTGCTGCCAGGGTATATACTCCTACTGTACGTGTCGTATCGGCGAAAATGCCGTCTGTTGCACCGAGTTGCAGTTTGATTAGTGCTGGTCTGCGATGTAATCACATCAGCGATGATCGACGTGATTTCTTTCTGCGCAGCACCAGAATTGACAGCAAAGCGCACTGAGAAACAGAGAGAACATGTCGCCACGACGCACGGTACGTAGGCCTACGTACGTACGTCGTCGACTACGCACGGCCCCTTACGTACGTCGTCACTCTGTCTCTGTCTCAGTACCGAACAGCAACACAGTACGGCTTTGATGCCCATCGTATTACTTTTCTTCTTTTTATTCTACTTGTTAAGTTGTTATTCGCCCAAAGGCTTTCGGGCGAATATTGTAAATATTCTTTGGGCCAAAACAACGGCCTTCACGCGTTCGGCTATAACTTCGCCGAAAGTGAACCGATTTGGATGAAATTAGGAACATTGTGAGCCAAATGTTGAGGGCTGAGCCTGTCAGATTTTGGGCGCGATCCGCTCAGTAGCGACAGTTTGAGAGGGAGCTGAAGTTTAGTTTTTTTTGTGCGGTAAATAACGCAC
>Ga0209780_1001650_pt1 | contig 15034 bp, 12 predicted proteins | sample WorMetexBAHAMAS2_FD_187384 | JGI IMG/M metagenome (GOLD analysis project Ga0209780, IMG submission 187384) | Marine gutless worms symbiont microbial communities from Max Planck institute for Marine Microbiology, Germany - Inanidrilus exumae... | ecosystem: Host-associated > Annelida > Digestive... | reverse complement strand
CTGACTGGTGCTTACAAAACATTTATTTTGCATTCGTACACCCATACATATTATATGGTCTTGAAGTGTATGGAAATACATATCCTTCTTATCTGGATAAATTAACTGTACTAAACAATAAGCTTCGTGAAATGCGATTGGACAGACAGACAGACGGACGGACGGACAGTCAGACGAACAAACAGACACGCTGACTGCAATAGGTCTACTTCGCACCTCATCGGGAGCGAGGTAATAGCGGCAGTAGCAGTAATAGTAGCACAAACATTTGTAAGACGAACAAAGCCAACAATCACCACTGAATGATCAACTGAGGCGCCGACATTCGCTAGGTGTCAGCACTGTCAGGCGTGGACAGGCTTCCTGCTTGTCTGACACGTTTAGTCAGTCAAATGAAACTTTTCCAGCCTCCAGGTCTTAATAATAGCCCGGTAATGTAGATAGTATAACATAGGCCTGAACGTTATTTACAACTGCGAATAGAGGGTAGCGTAGTTGAATGACGCAATGGCCAGCGGGGGTGGGGGCGGTGGAAAAGATGGACTACTTTCGTCCAATTGCGGGTCGCGCGGTGACTGCGGAGTGTCGACGACGCCACTAAACCGCACGGTGCGACGGTCGAGCGTGCTTGGACGACTGACATTGCTCGCCAGTGACGACCTGCCAGGAGACCACTCCGACAACGTCTGCTCCTGCTTCTGATGATGATGATGATGATGAGGATGACAACAGACGCATGACTGGTGCTCCACTCCTAGCGAATGAAACAACTGCACTCTCTGAAGATTAGAAGTGAATCAAAGCAACTAGAGGCGACAAATGAAGCGGCAATGGGTGTCCCCTCCCTAGTATGGTGGGCTCTGGGAGCCCCTTCCGTTTTAAACTGTTGCAAATTTTCTCAGAAATGGTGTATTCTGCAACTTGTAGTGTCGGGACATCAGCGAAATATTACTCACTATTATTATGTATCATAATGACTTCTCACAAAAATTTCATTTGGAGAAATTACGCTGCTTTGAGGGAATTTCCCTTCTGAGCAGCCTGTATGCAACAGCGCTATGATAGCGAATGGACTAACTGGGGCTCAATAACAGAAGAAAAATCGATCACAACAAAATTGGAGGCATTTATTAGAAATTTTTGAGGCAACCTAACGCTAAGGGGTTCCACAGTCGGCAGTCCTCTAGACTATTCCTCTGGATCTCAGTTTAAGCGGAAACATGCAGAGCACAACGATCACGTGACATCATATACTGACTGTGAGTCGGCACTGTGCCATTAAGCGCGTTTCGTGCACAGAAACACAGCGAGCGCTATTTGCATTGCCTACGGACTGCTTATCGACCGGAAATGTAAAGAAATCCGATGAGGTGGTTGTAGATAAAATGAATAGAAAACGATACGATACGATATATTTACGTGCGCACAAAAGCTGACGATATGACCAGCTTAATCTAGCGCACGGCGCAGAAATGAAAAAAATAAGAAAAAAACTACAAACAAAAACCGAGTGGCTCAGAAGAAAACGAGAAAACACTGCCCCGATGGCTGTCACAAAATGCGGCTGTCCCTGCATTTTCTTTCGTCGTTGATCAGCATGTGAATAAATCTCACAAAGACCAGACCTGAAGTGTCTTGGCTGTGCGGGGTCAGAAAATGTGCTCATATCACGGATTATTTTGGGTCAAAGATATAGCCTTGACCTCCCACCTCTAACATTGGGGGGTCAGCTGACCCCCTGACCCAGTAGCTCCGCCGCCACTGCTCGCGAAGCCCAGACCTGGCTTTGTGAGATATATTCACCCTCGTCATTCCAATGTTTCACATTTGACGTTAACGAAACGTGCATGCAACAGGTTAGATGTATAAGAAATTCAAAATTACTCACTTGCCCACACTGAACGTGCAAACAGTGATAAAAATCCTGAAGTAGAACTCAGTCCGGGCGCTTTTATTAGACAACTGCGTACGTCGATCAGACCCACTCACGCATGGCTTGTATTTGAGGCCCGGCTTGTGTAATAGCAATAGTACATCCATAAAAAATAAATAAAGATAAAGATGATGATAATGATGAAGATGATGACAATGATAACATTATAATGTTATATAATCAAGGCGACTAATGGAACAGAAAATACAAGAGTCGATGACAGCGCCATTCACTGCTAGTCACTTCACGTCTGATTATACTAGAGACATTGCGCGGCGTCATAAGGTAAAGCGCAACTATTGGTGGTCGGATTGTCACTGAATGTATCTGTAACACACCTTGCTGGCTCACCGCCGCGTAAACACCGTGTGACGTCACCATTACGTCATCGCTGACGTCATTCACGTAGTTCCACGGCACCACGCCGACAACGCCTGCAGCCTGCAGACAACATGCTCGACTTGTAGGTGCGATCTCCACGACGCTTTGTCTCTAGGCTGCAAGTGTAAAAGAGAGCGTCGAAATTTTAAATAGCTATCAACTGATATATTGATTTAAACAAACGTCTCATAATTCGAAGTTACAAAGGTTTAATACTAAACTTTTAATACGATAAAAAAATATCTCCTCTCAAAATTGGCGCTGACGAGTTAAGCCATGACAGACACAGACAGACGGTGTTGTCGTCGTCGTGGTTATAATGCAGGTTGACTAACTAACTCCACAGTGAAAATATTACTCTTCAAGCGACGATAGAAATCGCCAACTCCGTGTTTTCAATGTCGTCTTCATTCTCCACTAGATATTGTAAAACGTATTATTGCTAGACTATTTCTAGATTTGGTTACATTAACATTTGGTTGTATCGAACATTTAGTAGTAGCTGTAACCGTGTACACTGTTTATTTGTGCAGTGTGCTCTGTACTGCAATGTAAGTGGCCTTTGGGCCCTTTTGCTATTATTAAAATTTAACGTCACTTGACCCGGAAGAGAACGTTTGTGGAAAAAGTGGCACAGATAGGTAGACTATTTGTGGGCGGGATCAGGCTGACAACGTGTCACTCAAGAACAACACAAGTTACTGCAGGAAATTTAACCGACCAATAGGCCTGCCTCATCCTTTATTGATCGCTGCACGGTCTTGATTCTTAATCCACTCCAGAAGGAAGTGGCGTGGCCTGCCTGCTGTTCGACCACAATAATAGTAGAAATAACAGTGTAGAAGAAAAGCAAACAACTACGTACAACGTCAACAACCAACTGAATCGTTACAACTGTGACCGCCATTTTGACACTAAATAATCACTAATGAATATTAACTACCGTCGTAAGTCTAACAATGTCGTAAAACCGGAAACTCTACCTGCATGACGTCACTGTCGTAGCTGCAGCTGTCGCCGCAGCTGATGACGTCATCGACGACCAGCATCCCTCCACCGCCGTGCGCCACCGCCATACTGTTTCCGGTAGCTGCCTCCGCATGCGCGTCGCCAATTCCACTTCCGCCGCGGCCGTTGACGACGTACTTCCGTTTCCGGTTTTTGCGCGCGACGACGAAAGAGACGACGACGAGTGCGGCGAGGAGAAGCGTGGCGGTTACCATGGCGACGATGATGGCCAGCTGAAGACCGCCGAGTGGTAGAGACAGGAAACTCGACTCAGTCGCCAGAGCGCGCCACCGCGCAGCCGCCGTGACGTCATAGTTGTCGATGACGACTGTCAGCTGACCGGAAGTTGAAAGAGAAGGTCGGCCGCCATCTTGGACAGTTACGTACAGCGTTGTAGCTGCACTCGATAGAACAATGTAATGGTAGGCCGATACAGCATGTCATTATGCATTCGTAATAATTACTAATATAAAAACACCCCACATAAGCCTACAGGTTTTTGGACTTCGGAACTTTCGAAAATGTGTTTCGTGGGTATAATACGAATGAGCGAATTTACAAAGGATATTTAACATTGAATTGAACTTTCATCTAAATCTTTAGTCTTGGAAATTTTCTGAACATTTTGTTGAAAAAAAAATTTCATTTTACGGTGAAGGCTGCATTGCCATGAAGAGTTAGACATGTACCGTTTCTCGTTACCGATCCACCCTGTGCATTGGTCTATATCATGAACTGGGCAATCGACAAATCGATTTCAAGCATATCAGATGGTGACTGTGTCCATGGATGTGTAAACGTTCAAATACAAGTTTACAAACGTTAGAAGAGCATAAAATACGTTATCAAATTTGTTAAAATGTTTGTAAACGTTGCATAAAACGTTGCCTGCTTGTGTTCAGCTCACACGCCTAATGCCGACGTATCAGTCCAACAGAGTTGTCAATGAAGCAATATGAATGATAATTATTCACGTTAATCGACTCAGGAAAGAAAAAAATATTATTATTTCGTTGTTGTTGTTTTGAAAGTGATTGTAGGTGAAAACGATTTTTTTCTGAAAAAAACAAGAAGCTCAGCTATCGCAGAGGGACCGCGCGACGCTCTATGTTAGTAAGTACATGCTAAGTTTCACGGGGTATGGCAGTTAGAAAGGTTTCAATCAGCAAAAGTGACCTTCAAGGTCATTCAAGGGCATTACCAACGGTGCCATTCGATAGGCCACATACGATTTCCTGTTAGTCTTCCATTGCAACTATGTCTCTATCTTGCACCGTTAACAACATTATCACTTATTTCCCAACATCTAAAGAGATCACGTGACTATGAACACATCCCTTTTGGGTATAATATATTAAATTATGCATGCACTAGTACTTCTGTGCAGCACAAAAAATTTGAACTGCCTAGTTGTACCAAGTACAAAGATATTATTGGGGCAAAATTTAAAAAAGGGTCACGTGACCCTGATAACGCCAACAATAGAGGTAGTGTTGTCATCAATACAATATCAGCGTGTGACAGACGGACAGACACACGACGACAGCATATACCGCACTGTATAGCGTCGCGCGGTAAAAACGCTGAGAAAATAGCAACTCTAAGAACATAAAAACGCGACTTTTGCCTCGCTCGTGCTTTAGCTCGGCTTATAACTGAACTAAAGAGAGTTGACTTGGTGACGTAACTCGGCTAGTGACGTCAGTCAGCGCAGGTAAAGCAATCACTCGGCGTGTTACCTGGTCGCAGGTGGCGCCACTCGTCGCCTCGCCTGATGTAAACACTGCCGGTGTGCGCATCAACGATGAATCCTGCCGCTGTACCCGCCTGTCTCGACTCTCCCGTCGTAGCGTCTTTCCACCCCGTCATCGAGTAGCTTCATTCACACACCGTCTTCTCTCATTTCTGCCGCGCGACGCTATGCTAGCGCGATCTATGCTGTCGTCGTGTGTCCGTCCGTCCGTCACACGCCGGTATTGTATCAAAACGGTAAAATGTAAAATCACGTAAACAACGCCATACGATAGCACAGGGATTCGAGTTTTCTGAAGCCAAAAATCTAGACGAAATTCCAACGGGGTCACCCCAACGGGGGCGCCAAATACAGGTGGGGTAGGTTCAAAGGCAACTTCGACCAATATCTCGCTATATCTCAGAAACGGTGCAAGATAGGGACATAGTTACTATGGTACGCTAATGGGAACTCGTATGTGCTCTATTGAATGGTGCTATTTCCAGTGACCTTGAGTAAAGCTAACTACCCCATACCACCCCAACTCGACATTTTGAATCGCCCTTCATATCTTGGTATTGAGTGAAGATAGACTTCAAATTTGGTAGGTAGGTTGACTGTAGCAAGTGCTAGCCTACGGATGGCAAACCATTCCCTAAAAGGGGCGTGATTAGGTCACGTGAACCATTTAAATTTGTGGGCACAACCATATCGCTTGAACGTCTGATCGTCTCAGGTGCTGTCAACTTAGTTGGACAGTCAGTGTGGAAAACTGTTGACGCCGTGACGGTCGTCGGTCACCAGTTTATCACACTGTCCGTCGACATCTGTGTACAACACAGTGGGCCTGAGGCACTGCGTCGCGCGGGTCTGTCAGCGGAACGGAGACTTGTATCAACCGGGGTATATAAATAGCAACACTATTTATATACCCTGATACCAAAACGTCTCCGCTGCCGCTGACAGACCCGCGCGATGCCCACCGTGATGTACACTAATCAATCAAATCAAAATCAAAAACACATTTATATAGCGCCATACGTCGCAAGCGAATCAGAGGCGCAATGTCGACGGTCAGTGTGATAAACTGGTGACCGACGACCGTCACCAGTTTACCACACTGACCGTCCACCTAAGTTGGCAGCACCTACAGGCACTGCACAATTTCCGCGTTTATTGCACTAATCAGATTTTTTGTACTTTTTGCTATTTTTCATTAACATTACATACAACCATGGTAGACTTAACGTCTGTTTTGATTACAAGCCTGCAGGCAGACATTATGCAAATAATGTTTATACTGTATCGTATATCGTTAGCGCATGTCACTGAAATCATAAGATACTGGCATCTTTCCAACATTCTCTTCCAGCAGATAGCCGCAAGAGTCAACACACACACACAACTTTATTTCACCACAAATGTGGTAGCAAAGAAAACATTAAACATTATAATTAAGCATAACTTAAATAAATTGAATAAACGATCACTTAATTAAACTACATAAGCACTTCAGTTAGATGGATGCGCACACAATTCCAAATCAACACTTTAGTGGTCCAGATGCAGCAATCGATCAAGTGTCTGTCTGTGTCTGTCTGAACAATAACTTGTGGATTAAATGACATGTATATATTTGACACGATGGTTCATATTAACTCTATCAAGGTCAAGGTCATGGGTCAAAGTTCACATTCACAGGAAGAAAAATGTTCTTTTTTTCGGTCACGGCTGCACATTACTGCTGGCGTGACCTAGTTTATGAATCAACGTTACGATGCACTGAAGTATTTGTGGTTGTTGGTCGAGTTTTTTGTGCAAAAGTGGTCGGTGCCACCTCGAGTGAAGTCTTTCTATAGTTATGACGTGATGGCTACTTGAGTTTCTGTTGAATGACACTGACCTTAGCCTAGCGTTGTCACCATCATCCGCGTCCTTAGCAACCAGCGTTGCCACCGGCACTTCGTCCAAACCGAAACCGAAATTAACGTGGACAGTATCGTTGTTGGGCGACATCGGAAAAACCCACGTCGGTGAACAGTCGTTGACGTCATCGACCGTGACCTTGACCTGGGCTGTTGCCGACGAGCGCATTGAAGCAGACTGAACGCCGACGATAAATAAGTAAGCGGTTCGTAGTTCTCGGTCGAGCGGTCCACGTGTATAGAGTCTGCCTGTGTCCGAGTCAATTCTGAACAGTCGGCGGGCTAGTGAAGTACGTAGTGAAAACGAAACGTGATCGTGTAAACGTCGATTCTCACGATCAGCGACGGTAACTCGACCGACCACAGTGTCCGCGGGAGAATTCTCTCTCACTCGCAACTCAAATCTACATCATACAAACATCTTAGCTGTCAATCAAACATCAAAATGTGTCGTACTATTCACACAATAAATATTAAATTACATTTGACAACGTATTTCTGTCACTGTGTCTATCAGGGTTCACGTTGTTGGCTGGACGTCATTCGATCATGCACGACGTGCGATGCGGCCGTTTGTCAAAATTCACTGACCACTTGTTAATCACATGATCCTAGTGTCCATGACACACGTGCTCAATATATCGCTCGGTGACAACGGTAGAAGCTTGTTCTGTATTTCATATCATACTGATAAAATAGCAGTGACCACAAAAGAGCAAATTATTTGTCAACAAGAACTTACGTCAGTGGGACTGACATCCACACATGCCAATCCCACGTCCACACGCCGCGCCATTTCACGAAAGGCGCATCTCTAGCGTGACGCTTACGTCAGCGCATATCTACGGTAATGTTTACATGCGGGTGGGCGTGACCCGCGCGCTGGCCGATTCGTACGATTTTGGGCTTCTGGGGGAGCAACGTTCACAAAAATTTGTGATTGCCTGCCTTGGACGTCGACGAACCGCCGTGCATAATTTGACGCCGCTAGCTGTATCCTCGGCGGAGAAATCCGTAACCGTACAAACACACAAACAAACGATATATCCACAGCTTGTTTGCCTGGTGACATGTGTGGATAACAACAACACTTAAGCACATGTCGTACATAGGCACCAAAACTGTGATTGCCGACGTCACGTGCTCGCACGTACTTGCGCTGTGAGAAGGCTAGACGATGATGATGATCCATGTCCTCCTCCTCTATGTGAACACTGACCATGCTGTAGCCGGTCCTTGACGGCCGACCGCTGTCCTCAGCCAACACACGCACACTCACCACATCTGTCGACTCCCAATCGAATCTCTTCGCCGCAGTGACGTCACCGGAAGTAGAATTCACCCGCACTGCGTCACTTCCGCTTCCGGTTTCGTCGTCGGCGATTCTGTACACGACGAGAGCGTTGTCGTCCTACATCACAGTCGATCACAACACTGTACCAAGTAACCGCAAGTACTCACGTTTACCCTCCTTGGGGCGGTGAAACGAATAGGGGCTTTGGAACTGAGTAACAATAATAAATAGCGATGGTACGTGTGGACAATAGCACCGTATGACAGCCTAAGTCGGTTTGCTTGGTTTAAGAGTCATCAGAATCACTATACCAAGCCAAATTTATGCGATTTAGTCGCGCGACTTTATCGCAAGTGTGACATGTGCATTAACCTACTGAGTCGCGGTCTGTAGCGATGACGCGGCCTATGACGTCACCGACGTTGTTGTTCTCTTTTATCGTCCAGTTGTAGACGGTCTCGCTAAACACCGGGTCGTTGTCGTTGATGTCCCGGACGGCGACGTTGATTTCGGCCGTCGAGGACCTGACTGGCTGGCCCATGTCGTTGCAGATAACGACGAGGCGATGGCGAGCTTGCAGTTCACGATCTAGTACTTCCGGTCCCGTCGTTATCTACACAGCACTGCTGCTATTAATACTGGGAAAAGAAATCAGGATTTCTGCATTGCACGATACTATTCCGGCTGAATGTTAAGCCGCTAAAATAACATTCTCCAGCAGCTTCTTCTACGTCACATTCGGCGATCACTAACGCTACGGACATACGTGCAAATGAAACTCACACCACTTAGGTCATTTGGGAACAGTATAACCAGAGTTACATAAATGGGCAAAGAACAAAAAAGCAAACTAAGGGTCGGTTTTTACACCTCAAATTAATCTCCCATTAATGTTGATAGGAGATTAATTTGCGGTGGAAAACCGGCCCAAAAAGTTTTAAAGAGTTTAATAGTTCTAGCCTAAATAAACCAATAAAAATGTAAATTAACCTCTTGTAACAAAAGACAGTGTATGAAATATTATAAAGAGCATGTAATTTTATAAAAATTATTTTAAAAATACAAAAATGAATAAAAATACGACAGATGCGTGGTCAGTGAAGCAGTTGCATGTGGACCTTGTAGTCGTTGGTGTACATGCGGACGAGCGTGAAGTGAGAGCTAGGCATCGTACAGTGAACGCGCCCAGCGTTGCCTGAGTCCGGGTCTTCCACGGACATATGCGCCACGAAATCCCCAGCCTCACCGTGCTCCAACACTTCCACCGACGTGACGTCACTTCCGGTTCCGGTTGACTCGAAGCGTATGTGGGGTGGGTGTTCGTTGAGGTCACGGACGGTGATAAGGACGTGTGCTGTGGCGGGAAGCGACCCCTCACCGCGGTCACGTGCCTCCACCTGCACGCTGATTGGCTCTCGATGTTGCTCGAAGTCTATCGGCTTCAGCTGCGACACGACGCCGGTCCGTGAGTGCACGCTCAACAGGTGCCCGTACAGCTGCTCGGAGCGCGCCGACAACGAGTAGGAGATTTCTCCATTGACACCGGCGTCTGGGTCGCTTGCTCTGAACATCAACTGAGTAAGTAAGTAAATCATGACATCGCACCAACATCAACATGCAGCGGCGTCGAATGATGTTCGACGTAGCCTGGATAGATATGTTTTCAGTTCACGCTTGACCTTTGACCTTTTTTCATCAAAATAAACGGGTTTTTAGGACTCATCTTGGAGCATTTCTTTGTCAAGTTTGATGATTCCAGCTGCATTGGTTTTTGATATATCATGCGGAAAAAGCAGACAGACACAGACACGGCACACGTAAGGCTGGGCATATCAAGATCAGTGATTTTCCTTTTCCTCAGGTAATAACAGAATGTAGAAGTAGGAAAGGTCTTAAAACAAGTAGAAAGCAACGCCCAGGGAGAACAAAGCATTTTATCACAAAATTAAGTTGGCTTAAAATATTTGAATGAGATAACTACTTCCAGACAGCTGATGTTCGACCAAGTTGTCGTTGATGGTCAATGATAAATTAAACTAAAATTAGCAAACAAAATTCAAAATAAAAAACTGAACATGTGCCCAACTCAGCTTCCTACTCTCAGTGGGACGGGAACTGGGTACCGGCCAAAGAGCAGTAGCAGTGCTCTGCGACTGGGAAGGTAACCGTAGGTCTGACGTCACAGACTCTGCTGTATATCCAACTACGGTTTAACGGATACGTCTGACGGTGGAACGGGGAAGCAACTGCGCGCGGATCCACATGGATGAAACGGGAGTAAAGAGGGAGAGAACGGCAGGAGAGCTGTCCCTACCTGTGCTCCCCTCCGTACCATGTTTTCCCTTGAAACATTACTACCTATCTTGGGTCCTGAGGAGCGTTGCAAGCTCCCCGAGCGGGTCGGAGCGGAGCTCTATCGCCAAACGTTTGGTGCACTGACAGTTCTTCTGAACATACCATTCCTACCTCAAAATCACAACTGCTAGAACTGGAAGAAGCCAGCACTCTCGACAGTGCAAAAACCCGCGTCAACAGTGTTTTTGTGCACAGCCTTGACCTTTGCCTTTTTGACTCCAAAATAAACGGGTTTCCTGGACTTACATATATAAGTGGAACATTTCTATGTGAAGATGGTGATCCTAGCTAGAGCGGTTTGTGAGATATCGTTGGGATAAACAGACAGACAGACAGACAGACAAACGCCGATGAAAACCCTACACCCACGACTGCCTTGAGTCGGCATGGGTAAACATGTTGATGTTGGCAGAATTGTTAGCCTAACTTACAGTCAGTAGGTGATGCGGCCATTACGCCCGTGAATTATGAGCAATCGAGTGTCACGTACCTGAGGACAACCACGTTGTTGAGTGGAGATGCGTTCTCTGTAATCTCGATGTTGTAGACGTCGCTGTAAAACCGAGGATTGTTGTCGTTCACGTCCGTTATCAGAATGTCCACCACCACCGTCCCCGACCGACATGGACGACCGCCATCTTCCGCAGCCACCTGCATCAGTTTCAAGTACTCGCACAATTTCACTTGTTTCTTTCGATGTCAATTTTGAACGACGGACTGAAGCTGCGTTCACACCGCATCGGTGCGGCACGTCGCCGCGCGCGGCGCCGTGTGCTGTCTTGCGCTGTCTTGCGGCACTGTGTGCATACAGTGTGAACGCCGCTTTTCTGTATTGTTCCATTTTACGCTGGTCAGGTCTAGCTGAAAGTGTAACGTAACGGACTGGCGTACTCACTGTGACTCACCAGGGGGCAGCATGCGACGCGGCCAGCGTGCACTTCGATCAAACAATGGCGAGGACTATTTGCAGTGACTGGCGTTTGCCTGCTTCAGTCTGTCCACTTGAAAGACTGCTAAAGAACGGAAATAACACTAACATGTTTAATAGCAGTCTTTCGAACTAATTACTTGAATACTGGCCCTAAATAAGTAAAAGTACAGACTTCGCTGTAGATCTAGGATCACCAAACTTCACACAGAAATGTTCCACTATAAGTCCTGGTGTTGGTACATCTCAAAATTGCAACGTGATTTTATGGATAAAGTACGTAGTACACTCGTACACCAAAAACAGCGTAGGCGATCGATCATACGCTGACGTACGTTTACACTGCGAAATTCACTGTTTCATTTATGAACACTTAGTTTTACCGCATCAATTATATAAGGATTGCGAGATTTGCTGTTTTGGCGAAAATTAGCCCTGAATGAAATTGCAAATGTTTGATCAACATATTTCTCGTAACTGAGGTAGGCCTAACACTGTCGGTAGGACTATATATACTTGTAAAAGTTGTCAAAACTCTACTGCATAGAGAAGTGTATGCTACAGGCCTATGGTGTACGCTAATTCTCTCGGGTCACGCACGCTCAAACGTGTACATACTAAGACCTACAATGTGTATATGCCTGCAGCCTATAGTTATACGCACCGTGATCTGGTAGAAGCTGCGTCGCTCGCGGTCGAGTGACTGACCAAGTACGACTCTCACGTCGAACCCTCCGGCTGACGAGTTGTCCACGCTCAGCTGGAACGTGTTCGAGGAGTCTTCTACGAGTCGATAGCCGACCACGCCGTACTGTGGACTGTCCAAGTCGTACGCAGACTGAACCGGAAACAGTAGCTGTCCGGGCACAGTGGCTTCAGACACGTAGACCGTGGAGTAACTGCGTGGAAAGGTCGGTGAGTTATCGTTAAGGTCCACTATTTCAACCGTCACCTTGAGGAAGTACATAGCCGGCTGAATGACGACGTTCAGAGGAAGTTGACAGAGCAACTGGCCTGGACATAGAACATCCCTATCGATGACGTCGGACGTGCTGAGAACGCCGGTGTCTGGATGCATGTGGAAGTGGGCACTGGCGACCAGCAGAGAGTAAGCCACGGACGACGTAGAGTTCAGAGCCAGACCGGTGTCTCGACGAACGTCTGCGACGAACGTCCCAGCCGGCTGCTCTTCGACCAGCTGGTACGTCAGAGAACCTCTCTGACGTTGACGTTCCGCCGACGTCACAGCCAAGAGAACCACGAAAACATAGGAAAACAACATCCGCCAGCTGCCAACCAGCTTCTTCATGTTTGCAGCTGGATGTTGCATGACAGAGGACAGTCAAGGCCTATGTTCTGCAGTACCTTGCACCTCATCCCGCTGATGCCAGTGTCACAAACATGCAGCTTCACACATTAATCTAGCGCTTTATGATCCATATATAAGCCACTGAAAGGGTGCATAGGCTACATCAATAGGATGATGACTCCTACACGCACATCAGTGCATGAGCAGGTTTTACAATGTTGAAAATAATATTTATCTTGGTCGCATAATCGCATGCAAATGCGCATTTTTGTGACCTTTTTTCACGCGAATTTCAAATTTTAAGTTTGTATAATTTACAAAAACGCTCAAGCTGTTGTCCTTTCATGTCTTTGACGCCTGATCTGTCCCTCTACGCATTCCTCTCACGCCAATTAATGCCGGGAAAACACCATAAGACAGTGCAGCGAGATCCATGAATCGTCCAAAATTGTCGCAATATTAATCATGCAAGAAGTTATTAATACTGTTGTTAGAGCACTGTTGCTCTAGTCTATGTCGCACGAAATCTGTCTCAACTAGTTTTTACATCATCCGCTAACACGCACGCGTCATCAAAGAGCGATTATCTGACGAGTGGCAGAACAACAGTTAGGCTACAAGTCCACACAGCTAGCAGCAGCAGCAGCAGCTACTTCTTCTTCTTCTACTACTACTATTGCTGTTGCTGCTGCTGCTGTAGCCTACTACTATCCTGTCGTCGACATGACAGGCGCATGATAGGCTAATGACGATGCCACCACGTACACTGTATATACAGACGGCGGGCATTACAGTGATACTGTATAGCACAGTGCAGTCGATCGCTCAATATTGCTCTATCGCTGCTGTCACTGACTGTAAATCATCAATCAAACGCCGAATGAACATCGGGCTCATAACGCTACAGACACGACACGACGACACATTTACAACTCCAAACAGGCGACAGTCTCTTCAGGCTCTCCTGTCTGTCCAATCAACGTAAAGTTTTGACAGTGAATTCATCAATTTGATTACTTAAATTTCCTGAAATTTTAAGCGGCCAAAAGCACAATGGCGTCCTTAAATACGTCAATGAAGAAAATTGGTAACGATACTGTAAATATAAAATTTTCACATCCGCCTAACAAGATGCAGTCGGAGACGGCAGACTTCGCCCCGGTGCCGCCACCTGGCGAACTGGACGAATCATACGCGGTCTTTGATTCTGGCCTATTCGCTCCATTTTATACACATATGACGTCATCCACAAAACCGGAAGTAGATAAAGTACTTCAATGCCGTCAGAGGAGGAGCAAGCCACGGCTACAGATATAACGTGTACAGAAAATTTGGAAACCTGTTTTTTGAGATATGCCAGTGGACAGAGAAATACAGACAGACAGACAGATATTTTGACACGCTGATCGCAATACTTCTCATCCCTGCAGGGGCGAACTAAAAACGTCAAATGACAGTATGTTGTCATTGTGAAACTGCACGGGAAGTAGGAGGCGGTTGATGCAGTGGCTTTGTTTAATCATGCGGAAAACATTAGATCGCTTTGGCGTCCATCCAACAGTTGCGACTGATGATTGACAAGGAGGCGAGGTCAATGAGGCGGGATTATGCAAATGGGATGAATGCACGCCAACGAATTATGCGTTATTGGATAGCAGGCGATTAGCGAAATGATGGCAGAGCGTTGCTGAGTTGGCGGGAGTGAGATGGAACGGTGAACTAACCGATAAAAATTATCTACATAATGTTAGCGTGCGAGGCTTGTGACGTATTGCGAACACACACAGACAGACACTCATCAGATAGCCTGCCACGCGCCAGCCTACGTACGTTATGTATTCTATGAGCTTACGTGATGGACACTGCATTAGGTTAATAAGCCGCGGACCCGTTAGACAAACATACACGCCGACCATGATGAGTGCGCTGCCGACTGCAGAGTATACAGTCATAAAATATCAGCTTTTAATGTCGTCGTCGACATCAACAACAACAACGCGCGACGATCGACTCATCAAGAGACGACGACGAGGAACGCAGATCTCCATTGGACCTCGTCCAACTATCGCAAAATGTAGTCTATATCGCCCGTGAAATAACTGATAAGACAAATCTGTTACGAGGCGGCGTCATTAGACAACAAATGCTTCTGGACTTAAGGTTAAGGAG
>Ga0209780_1001649_pt1 | contig 15039 bp, 10 predicted proteins | sample WorMetexBAHAMAS2_FD_187384 | JGI IMG/M metagenome (GOLD analysis project Ga0209780, IMG submission 187384) | Marine gutless worms symbiont microbial communities from Max Planck institute for Marine Microbiology, Germany - Inanidrilus exumae... | ecosystem: Host-associated > Annelida > Digestive... | reverse complement strand
GGGGGGGGGGCAGTACGGTTACGTCCCACTAGGGCGACACCTTGTTGGTGATGGCAACCGATAATTTTTAATGACCTGCCACGTAGATAGTTTTAAAAGCAAAACTGTCTATTTTTATTATTTTGATGTTGTTAACTACAAACACATTATTGCTTGAACGTTGTATGCAATAAACAAGATGCAATAACAGTAGGCCTATGTGAAGTGATTACGATACGATACGATACCAAAAGTTTAACTCGTGTTAAATAGCTGACAGCTAGTTTCATCTACAGTACGGAAACCCAAACAGTAGAAAAAATAAGGAAAGATCTGAAAACAAAAACATTATTTTTGGAGATACTTGAATTCCCGTATAATACAGAGAGTGATTGTTTTTAGCATGACTAAGATTATTTTTGAGTAGAAAAACCTTACGCACGCTAATTTTATCAAACAGTTTACTTATTATGAGCTGAACTCGGACTTGAAATCTGCGGATATGAACTCGGATCGGGATGATTCAAATGCATCACTGAACCCTTTACAGACTAGAGAGCTTGGGCCTTAAGCCAGATTCAGCGAATGGCCGCATAGTAACTAAAGCGGCGCTGAGTGAACTCCGGGCAACCATATACTCACTGACATACGACCTTGTTATTGTTACAATGATGTCGACATTTAATTAGACAGTAAACAGCGCACGCGGCTACTAATGACGCTAAGAATCCGAGAAGTAAGTAACGATGAATAAATCAGCGGTCCCAGACGAACGCAAGACGGGGACAGAGTGTTGTAAACAGAGGTGGACGCTCAGTGTGACAAACTTGCGACGGTCGCCGGTCCGTGGTGAAAAAAAACACCAGAGAAATCAGCGTACGGGACAAGGTTCCAGAGGGAAGGAAGTGCCCTTATTTCTGGAAGTACCTGAATTCCCGAATTCCCTTACAACACAGACAGTGATTGGCAACTAGCTAATATTTTAGCATGACCAAGGCTATTTTTAAGCAGAAAAAGCACTTTAAAGTTGCCAACTAACTACTTCGGCCCCAGTAGGGTTACGATGTACTGCGATTAGTGTTCTGTATGTCTGTATGTCTGTCTGTCTGTCTGTCTGTCCGCTCGCATATCTCGAAAATCACATGTTCAAATTTCACGAAATTTTATGTATATGTTAAACGTGGCCGTGGCTCGGTCCTCCTCCGGTTTCGTGGATGACTCATGTTTCACATAATGGAGCTAATGAGCCAGAATCGAATATGACGCGTAGTCCTATGTTTCGTCGAGCGGTGGCATCGGGGCAAAGTTGCTATTTACAACTGCAAGCTCATTTTCAAAGGAGTTCATAAAACAAATTTTAAAATTAAACTATTATTATCAACTATTTCGCCGCAGTTTCGCGACGACCGGACCAGCGCGCTTTACAATGTCGGAAGTGGCAGTTGATTGGCAAGAGCCAATGGTGCTGCAGCGCAATTTGCGGCCATCCAATTGCACGCGTTAACGTATAATTGGACCCGCGTTATGTAGGTAGCACACACACCACCGCTCCAATCAACCACACTAGGCCTTCACCCCGTAAGCATTCACCAGACGTCGCCACCCGTGCGATGAAGCAAACATCCGATTACAGCTTATTACTCAATTTATCGACCTCGAAAGGATGAAAGGCTGAGTTGGCATAGTTGGCTGATCTGTAGCGGACGGTTTACCCACATAAGTGGTCACCCATCAGCTGCAGGTCGAGCGCAGGACAGGGAATGTTCGCCGGCCAAAGACCGACGTCCTACCACTGTGCCACGCCACTAATGTTGCTTCGACAGTGTTGCTGGTGTGGACGGCGCTTTACACCTGCGTCGTGCGTAAAAAGACACTTAGTGCAGCGCTGCGAACGCGAATCGTTCGTTACTCGTGCTGTCCTATCATAATGCGCAGGTCGTCGCTTGTCTCTTTGACGAAATGGAGACAGTTAATTTACTGGTTGAAACGAAGTGACGGTGAATGTGCAGGTGCTGGTTGATTTCATCGCACGGTCCAACTAAAGATTGAAACTCGTCGCTGGAGAGGCGCGTGACGCGCTGCCGACACATATTGGTCAAGCAATCGATCAGACACGCCGGCCGGTGTGCCGCTCTCAGTTGATTTAGCGTCGTCGACGATCGCATTATCAGCATCCAGCACCACGTCTCAACTCAGCTCCCGCCGACCGCTACCGATCCACTCCAACTCCATCCATCACCCGGCCTGTCTCTCTCTCTTCATCACCGCATCCCGCCCGCCCGCCTCCGTAACCGTCTCGTCCGCGCGTCCCGGCAGAAATACTTGTCAGACCGGCTTGCCAAGTCGCCGGACAAAGTTCCGTCTTACGCGACGTGCGGGTTAATCGGATGACGGACCGATATCCACTCTCGTACATTAAACCGCAGCAAGTAAGCAACCGGCAGGCGCAACCAGTGTAACGATGTTGTGTAAATTTTATACCGAACAGTTATAGGCCTATCATATCGTACACATGTTGATTTAATAATGCATCTCCTGCATAACGAATTATTAATACACGAGCTCAGCAAGTGCATGCTGGGATGTCCGAACGTAGCGCAGCAACAGCTGAAGTTTTTCCCAAGTGCAACAGCCCACTTCCGGGGAGGTTTTATCTGCAAGCGGATCCGGGCCCCGTTTAATAACAAGTGGTCAAATGATTTCGACAAAAGGCCGCATCGCATGTCGTGCTGTTATTAAGGATTGAATGATCTATTTTTTGCGTACACCGCAGCTTTTCAGTGGGCCCGACAACCATTTTTGTAACTACATCATGCATTTCGTTAAACGACGTTCGAATACGAACTGCGTATCTCTGCAATGCATTAGTGACATTCTGCTTGCCAGCACGTGTTAATGTCCCATGTACCTAATCACAACTTACTTACTTCCTTATCTATTACTGGCCCGCCTAATGGGCCAGTATTGTATTGCACGCTGTCGTCTGTCGCCATCGTCTGTCGTCGTCTGTAACGCTGCCGGCCGTCGGGCGCGTGGGCGATCGGCCGCCGCCGGGCCGGGCGCGTGGCAGGTCCGGCGGACGACACTGTACGACGGGCCAGTACAGTTACGTCCCGTTAGGGCGACACCTTGTTTGCCAAGCTGTGCTCACTTCTCAATTCGATGGCGATCAGCGGTGACTTTCGCACAAACATGAAATAATCGCCGCAGTTTTACGTGCTCACCAAACCGTTGTCACAGTCCGATACGATCGTATGAAGATTTACGACGGTCTACGATTTCGCCGCAGGAAATAAAAGAATATAATTAACCTCGTACGGGACTGACGGTCGACTCCTACTTACTGCCAAGTTCAAAGTCACGTGACACAAAAACTGGGACAAAAATCGAAAATCCGGCCCCGATAAGCTTTAGGTATTGCTCCCTAATTTAAGAATTTTTGGTCATTTGCCAGCCCACATTATAAATGGGGGAGGAGATAGCCTTTCAAAATTGCCGAATTTCCGACTGTCAAGGGTTCGTGACCTTAACCTTGACCTTGGATCGGGTCATACTGCATACCATCATGCATCACTCGTCGACCTCTACCTACATATACCTACATACTAAATTTCATTGAAATCGAAGGAACTTTTTGTGGACGGACGGACGTAAGGACGGGCGGACGGACATTTGAGACCCACTTTATTAGGTCGACTCGGAGGAGTCGACCTAATAAATTAGCACGTCGAGTTGCTGGCGTGGTCTCGTATTGCGGCTGTCGAGTTGTATCGTGGTTGTCGTGTCACGAGACGGTTACTTAGCGACTACGAGAAGCTGACCGCCGCTCAAATCCTCAGCATTTGCCACGCACCACGTTGAATGCCCTACACGTTGATATAGGACACAAACACACGGGAGTAACACGCCAAGGCCGAATGGCACTAACAGGCGCTAATGTACAGAATATCGTAAAATATTAGAAACAACTAAGAACAGCTAGAATTAGTATCCGAGCGATAAAAACTGATAAGTCTGCGCTTTTGATAAAACGAGTAAACCGGGCGATGCTACTGAAGTCATTCGGTTTGGCAGGTAGGCTGTTCCATGTGTCTATTATGCTCTGTGAGAAGAAATACTTGTACAGGTCAACGCGGTTACAGTGAGGAAAAAGTTTGTACATATGACCTCGCGCACTAGTGGAATGAATGAGACTGGTGAGTGTGAGTGTGAAAAGGTCATTCGCATTATTATTATTATTATTATTATTTCCCATCTCAATGACCCTGCACGTTACTTCATTACTTCGCCCCAGCTGTGTGCCCGTTCGCCTGTCTGTCGGCTCGCATATCTCAAAAACTACACGTCCAAATCTCACCGAATTTTTCGTACATGTTACTTGTGGCCGTGGCTCGGTCTTCCTCGGACGACACTGCAATACGTTATGCGCTTCCGGTTTTGTGGATGACGTCATATACTCACATGATGGAGACAATGGGCCAAAGTCAGGCACGACGTTATGTCTCGTCCAGTTCGCCAGGTAGCGGCACCGCGGGCGAAGTCTGCCGTTTCCGACTGCATCTTGTTTCTTTTTGCAGTCGCAAGACGGACAGGTATTCAGGGCCTGTCCAGTTGCGGAAGAATAAACCGAAAGAATCCACTCCGTGATGTAATTACACTCCACCAGATGACTGGGTGGTTGCCTATTGTCGGCCGGTCGCTCAGACGCCCTCGGCGGCAGTTCCGTCGCTCGGTGTGAGACGAAGCCTCAGTTGCGTCTAAGACAGACAGCCAGCGACAACGTGATTGAAATTCGGGCACACTGATTGCGTTTCTAGTACAGCCTAGATATGTTTACGAACCGCTGTTTCAATCTACGCCGTAAGTAATCATACAGGAAACCTGACTTAGACCGCGCGGCCTGCCTCCGATATACCGGAGGGCTATCAAATTTTCATTGCTATCGTTGCTGTTTTATAGTTTAATTCATTTGAACAAATAAATCATTGTCAAAATGTGCCAATGTTACTTTTTAACGATCCCCTTGGAGACCAATTATTTCATAAAGTACTGGACCGATCTTCACGAAATTTTCTGGATATGTACAAATACGGGTGGGGTGGCATGATCAATCCGACCTTCTTCTCGCGATCGCTCAAGGGTCGATTATATGGTAACCGATTTTCGGCGCCAATACGATACGATACGGTAGATTAACGTGCGCTAATTAATGTGCGAATTGGTGAAAATTGGCAGCATACCCACCTTCATTCTGTGCTCTAGCATTCCACAACGGATGGGAGGATCGCAACATGGATGTGCGCGTTAACAGCTTCCAGCTGCTGCTGTTTATCCATTTTATCCACTCTGAGCTTTCTCTGTACCTCAGCCTTCAGTTCTTGATATCAGTTCTTATCTTTGCCTTTTGCTTCCCTCTCAATCAATCAATCAAACTTTATTTGCCAAATTCAATTTCACAAATAATCTATAAAAAGAAACATGGCAGGCTGCCAGAACGGGCAATAGCCCAACAAAGCTGGCCACCTTGGGACAGAAAGACAGACAGACATAAGCGAATTTAGAATGATATAGCACTACACACAAACACACAAACACAATAAAACAACGATAAAATATGACAAGTATTATACTACTGATAATGCGACTTGACGCATTCGATCGTTTCTCTGGCTATTTCCAGCAGGACTGTCTTGGTACCTTTCCAGAGATCTTCTACGGTTACCTAAGCCTGTGAAGCCTCCAATGCCATAAACTTGTTGGTCACTTCTGCCCCACACTGTACCGCTTTCTCTTTCTTGAGTTCTTCGAGATTAAGAGGCAGAATGCTGTGCTGTCTTTGTCTTTTATCCAGTCTGACTTTCAGCGTCACCACGCGCAACTGATGATCTGTGCTCATATATCATCATATCATAGCTGCATTTATAGTGCGCCTATTACTAGGTAGAACATAGTGCATTACAGAAGTCCAACTAGATAAATATACACAATAAAAAACACTAATAAAAAAGTCCATAACAGTAGAAACAGTTCAGCAAACACTAAAAGCAATTCTAAAATAATGAGATTTAAACAGTTTTCGCAGTCTGCTCCTGGATACGTGCGACAATTCCTCAAAGCTTGTTTTCCATTTTTGTGCATTTGAGATGTAACGGTAGAAGCGATCAGTTATTCTTAGCGAAGATGACGTTGCAGAATGGAGACCGAACCACTGACATATGTCAGTGAGACCGAACCAGAATGACAACAAATGAAAACGCGAGTGCTACGAAGACGTTGCATAGAGATGAGATTATGAAAATATGGTCGCGTCGTTGCGAGAACTTTGTAAATAAGTAAGAGCAGCTTGTATTTTATGCGTTCAGTGATTTCGAGCCAGAAGATGAAAGTGATATATGACAGGACTTAGGAGCTTCAACAACAGCATGAGCAAAAGTTCTGAATCTACTGGAAACAAGTCAGTTGAGACTTAATATAATTCATCGAGACAGGGTTGGCCACACCATGGACGTACTTTCTCCAATTATCTCTGTCCTCTGTCATTCTGATTGACTCTTCTACGGGGAGTCATGTCCACGTATCGATGTTGTCCATCGAGGCCGTGCGTGGTCTTCCTCGCCTGCGTGCACCTAGCTGTAAGCCTTACAGCCAGGTGCACGCAGTGTAAGCTTAGCCTAATAAATTGCGTGTCTGAATTTCTCAACGCGTCCTGTCTGTTAATCCATGGTGTAATTTTCCTGCACGGCTAAGCTGAGTGTCTATTGGCCGTGTATCATGACGTCGCCAGCTGCTATTCGACCATCCGTCATCACCATCATCATCATCATCATCCTGGTCGCGGTCTTCGCTTAGTATGGCAGTTGACAGACGCAACTGTGACCATACAGAGCTATAGTATACAAAGGCCTACTAATGGCAGGCCTACAAACGTGTATGTAGAACTAGAAAACTGCAAACGACAACTCGCTAAAACGGCGGCGTGTCCTTCGCGTGGCCCGGATGAGAGTATTCCGGAACGCAGCCGATCGTTGGTCGCTGAATTATTGATACGATGTTTATGCAGTGACACAGAATCGATTTTTTTCACGCCACGCGCGGACACATTATCGTCGCCTTCGGCAATCGCCCAGCGTGTCGCATTTGTCCGCTATTACGGCCAGTCTTCTAATTTTAGTGCAGCGATACTAGCAGATTCAACACTTTGCTGAATTGAATAGCGACAATAGTTCGACAGTATCCCATTTACAACTAGACAGCCCTCAAGCGAGGTCACACCGACCAATAATTTAATGAATGTTTACCGACCGTGAATTTTTGTCGGCTGGATGTTACTAATTAGTTACTACAGTTCCACTATTCAGGTCTGCTTTTCAGCCACAGGCCGTAACTGGAATTCCCAACCTTACTTTCACTTTTAAAAACATTTTTGTTTACGACTTTTTGTTTGTGCTTTTACGATATAGCCCTCTGGTCACATTATACTTCACTTCGTCTTCATACGTTTTCTTCCTGTTACTATAAATGTATGAAAGCGTTTTTTGGGTATTACAAAACACAGCAGTGTCACTAATATGTTGTTAGAATCAGGCTTACCTAGCTTCAACACGGTGATATGCAATGGTAAGATAAGGTTCGATTCTTGTGTTAGTAATGTTGCTAATAGTATTATTGAGACATTATAATTTCAACTGCACTGCTGCATGCTGTTTTATTAGCACTTGGTGCTATATTGCTTTTCTGCTATATTGCTTTTATCCACATATGCCGATAGGCATGTGTGGATATATTGTTTATTGTTCGTTTGTTTGTGTGTTTGTTGTACGGTTACGGATTTCTCAGATGAGAGGATAAAGCTAGCGGCGTCAAATTTTGCACGGCGGTTCATCGGCGTCCAAAGCAATGCAGGGAATCTGCCATTTCTGTGAACTTTGCTTTCCCAGAAGCCCAATATCGGACAATTGGCCAGCGCGCGGGCCACGCCCACCCGCATGTAAACATTACCGTATACATGAATTTTGTGACAATATAACTTGATTTTTAGTATTTCAAATTTTTAATAGCAAAAACCGGAACAGCCTCTTCAGCGAGTCTACCCAGCTTCGCTGCAGTATCGTCTTGTGTACTTCTGTTTGTCGTCATCTTCTGCTATCATTCGTTGCCTGAAGCTTAGCCAGAAGTCAGGAATCGGATCACATAGGTATACTTTAGCTTGAGAAAAATTTTAAAAACGAGACGAAGGTCGGACGTTCGATAGGCCTCATGGTGCCATAATTTGATTTTTTCAGCTGCTTATTAACATAAGTAATGTAGAAAGCACTAAACTGCCAGATCACTCTCATTGGTCGAGAGCGGTCACGTGACCTATTAGGCCACGCCCCCGGTCAAGGTCAAGTCCATCTTGCATACCAGACCAGGGGCGTGGCCTAATATGTCACGTGACCAATGACAGTGATCGGGCAGTATAGTGCTTATACCACTACTAACATACGATACGACACTGTGGAACGTGAACGTACAGGCCTACTTGTGACTGCCTATCGCAAATTAATTACCCATTAACGTTAATGGGAGATTAGCTCCCATTAGTTAATGGGAGTTGGTGACCCTGATGTCACATACGTATTATCCTTAACGGATTCATTTCGGTTTTATGCACCTGTGTTATCATGTATCGCCTACTCCATGCAGACGATAGCCACGTCTCTAGCCTCTATGTTCTGTTACCATAGCAGCAATCTCAAATGTAGCCGACTGTATATAGCCTACCGTGTCGTGTAAGATCAATCATTACGCGCAAGCTTAGGTCTAAATAGGCCATTGTTAATCTACGACTTCCAGGAAGCAGGAATCTAAAGAAACAGCCTGCCACCTGGCGACAATCCAAACGTGCCGATTATCCATCTGCAGTGCAATGCGACGTGGGACAGATAACAACGCTCGGCTGCAGAGACAGAGAGAACATCTCGAGACGTGTCTGTGAATGGCACGCCGACGAAGCGAGAGGGTTAACAGACACAGAGCTGTGATTTAATCGACGAGTCGTGAGGCCTTTCGACCTCCTGACGCACAGAAAGACGTCGTCGGTCAAAGGCAGCTTTGTTGCGTGACCTTCATACTGGCAAAGTGACGAGCTGAAACTGCGGTCGACTGACCCTACCTACCTGTCACATCATCCAACGGTCGCTGTCCATGCGTGCATGCATCAACTCTCTCCCATCACTACAGTCAGACAGAGAAAACAGCGAATGTGTTTATGTTGGCGCCACCTGAAATTGGACTGTCGAAAATTAGCTAAAGAGCTCTCTGTTGTCGGTTTTTCGAACAGTGTGAAGTTACCTACATTTTGTTATTTTGAAAAATTTGAATAGAACGATTATCACAGTATAATGCAGGTCAGCGAATGACGTAAGCTACGATGTTTCGTTCGTACCCTTAAGCTACAGAATGACCTCTTTATTTCAGAAAAAAATCAACAAGATGTCAAAAATAAAGATCGGCAGGCCTCACGGAACTCAAAGCATGGAATGCGCTATAACCGACGAATGCGATGACACATGATGTCCCAACTTTATGAAGATATCGCCCATGAAATGATGACGCTTATTCGCCACCTATCAATCAATCAATTTTATTGACGAAAGGGTAAAAAAAACACTGACATCGTCACAAAAATAAACACAAATTACACTACAGTAAAACAAATATAATAATAGAGACAAAAATATATAGAAATTAAATTCTGTTAAACAACGTTTAAAAGTATACACATTATGACTAAAAACGACTGCTGAAGGTAGAGAATTCCAAATTTCAACAATGCGATTAGTAAAAAAAGCAGTACAGCACACAGCAATACAGTATGACGTAATACACACGAATTTTTTTTAACGAAAATAAGAAGGAAATAAGATAAATATAAAAATATGAAAGAAGTTAAAAGCATAAAACATTTTTAGTTATTAGCTCAAAAGATAACGCAACGTGCTAAACGCAATTTGATAGACTGTACAAGCAGTAAAGCTGCCAATGGGTTGTGTGATCTAAAGAGATGGTGAAAATGTAACCTCTGTGAAATGAAATGCACGAAACAGAGCAACAGGGGGATAAGCGTTGAAAGTCAAAGTTACATGCGTGGACGAAATGTTGAAATTGCATGGATGATGGAGGCCGCCTATGCGACGTTAATACTCGGCGAGAAGCTGTAGCTTCGCCGAGTATTGGAAACACTTTAAGGCGCGTTTTGACGGCCTTCACGCGGCCGGCTATAAATCAACCGAAAGTGAACCGATTTGGATGGAATTTGGAACGTTGTGAGCCAAATGTTGGGACTGGCCAAGGCAGACTTAGGGCGCGATCTGCGCAGTAGTGACAGTTTGAGAGGTAGCCGAATTTTTTCTGGTCAACTAAATAACGCACGATTTCGGCTACCGCGGTCAACTCGTCACACAACCAACTCGTCACATGTGACCAGTTGACCTTTTAATTTTACACAGCGCGTGAAGAGTTGACAACACGGGTGTGACGAGTTGACTATTAGTGGCACGAGTACTTGGTAACACCAAATTAAGCTTACTGAATAATGTCATGAGTTGTAGTTTTATTACTTTAAATTGTATGATTGAAGTACGCCGCTAAACACACCGCGCTTAACGTTTGAACTATACACGTGCGTCGGCATTTTAGCATTCAGTTTGTATCCACCCGCTATAACGAAACGTGGACGTGGTCTCTTGGTTAATATAATCATTTAAAAATAAAAAACTACACCTCCATTGGTCTATAGTCAGTCAATGTTACATGGAAAGTGTCAAGTCAATTTTCTCGTGTGTGTCAGCTTGTGGCGAGTTGCCTGTGACTGTGTGGCGAGTTGACTAATACAATGTGACGACTTGACCGTGTGACGAGTTGGTCATGTGACGAGTTGACTGGCAGCCTCGATTTCACCGATTTCCCGTCGGACAATTTTCACGAATTTTGCACACAACAACGTCGATCTGTGTCGCGATGTAAACTCGCGAGGCGGCGTGAAACGTGACTGGGGTCCGCGGAGTATTGTCCAACTAACAGTATTTACGAGTCTTCCCAAATTCTTTAAGCCTCGACCCTTATGTGGAATGCGAAGCAAAATTCATTAATAAGTCAACGCATAGGCCTATTTCTGAAACCTCATACGCAAAATATGCATCACACTTTCTCATAGTAAAGCATTGTAATATAATTACTTAGCTTGCTGCCGCTTTATTGTGTGCTACTTGGCAGTTTCTGCCATCATCATCATTTTTGTCATATTGTGCACGTTGCGTGGCGTCTCTTTTCTGTTCTGCTTGTTCTGTCTTGCTTTTGTTTATATTCTGTTTATATGTTTATATGTTTTTTGTTTATATTTTGTTCTGTATTATTCTACGCTCCCTCTCAGGGTGAATAAAGTTGTTCAATAGGAAATACAACGTAACGTGCAACCGACGGCCTTTGGCTGTCAGTGTCACAGTAGTTCAGCAAACATGTGGTCTCCTCGCCGCCTATACTGCCGGCCTACTCCTGCACCCCACACACTGGTCAATATAATTGTCACAACCCAGAGAACAACAGCGGTCAATATGACGTCGCGCTACCAGTTTCAGGTCGTTATTAGTCTATCGGCATGACGCAGACAGACTTCGTGCGTGGCTGTGTCGCCGATCATCTTCCACGTGTAATTCATCATCTGACACGCTGCGTGGTGCTAAATACGTCGTCGGATTGAATTAATCTCCACTGGATGATGACGACGGCCGGCCGGCGACTGTCATCTCAGATGACAGAACGCGCGGCCAGTTCGCAAATAGTCATATATCGCAGCGCGTCGTCCGCCGGGAAATTGTCGACGAACCGGCGAAAGTCGGCGACGAAGCACTCCGGTCGCATGGACATACGAGACCGGAGACAAATAGGGGCGTCCCGGAAGTCCGTCCGTCCGTCCGTCAGTCCGTCCGTCCGTAGTCGGAAATAACTAGTGCATGACCCACGCACGCCGATCGACACATGTGGACAGGTGTCTGGCACCGCATTTCCGTCGGCGCCGTTCTATTATTGTTCTCGGTTGACAGGTACTGAATTATTGACAGCCACACCCACTGCGTACCGACCGACATGTGGGCGGGCCGTTACACGCACCTGCGCCCACGCGCACCGCGGCCCTCACCCGGGCGACCGGCTCGGCTGCTCGCTATCTGCCTCTCCGCTCGGATAAATCATTGCATTAACGACAGATTATCTCTAGATGCTGCTGCAAATCTTGCCGTTTCTTCTCCAACTGCTTCGGATGTTGGTGATATGCCTAATGTATGAAGTCAGCAACAATTCAGTAGCGCACAGCGGTTTTAATGTTTGCACCTTCCGCTAGGCGTCTCCGAAGGCTTTTATTGTTTCAAGTTTGCCGTAATTTGCCCCCGTTACCAATAAGTCGGGGTATTAAGTGAAGCTGCTGTTCGTCCGTCTGTTTGTCCCATGGCCATATAGCTGAAAACCGGTGCGTCTTAGACCGATGTCACACCTGCAATTTTTGTCGCGCAACTTTGTCTCGCGACAACATCGCAAGTGTGACATGGCATGTCGCGCAAATGCTCAACAGTCACGCAACTCCTTTTCGATTAGAGCAGCGCTGTATTCTGTGCAACTTTGTCGCGAAAATGCGGTGAACGCTGATTGGTCAATTCTTGTTTATGCGACAAAGTTGTAGTGTGCGACACGGCTGGTCACACTGGCGATTTTGTCGCGCGATAAAGTTGCTCGACAAAATCGCGCGACAAAATTGCAGGTGTGACATCCGTCTTAGAGCAATGGTTACTTAAAAACACTAACAGAAAGCTACTTGACGTCCAACCCACTGGTCAGCGTAGCCCTATCGTAGTCGAGGTCAAAAAACGTGTCGTCAATGTCTCGAAAAGTAAGCTATAGATAGAGCCATGCAATGGTGTTACTAGATTTTCGGCGCCCGGAGACAAAAGCAATGAAGTGCGAGCGCTTGTGTGTTTAAGAGTGAATAAAGTTTAAAGCGAGTGAACTCTGCCTTTGTTGCTAATTTTCCTGTTATACTACCATCTGTTACCACATATGCACACTCATCGTTTACCGAGTCTGTCATGATGTCGGTCGCTGTGTCAAAAGTGGGAGTTGTTCTTTGTCGAGCGCTCCAGCTTCAAGTGAAAAGTCAATGGACAGTGTTGGTGTGATATCTTACCATTTCAACAAATGTTAGCTATTATCAAACACTTTGTTGACGACAATATTATTTACCTTTCAGTTGCAAGTACAACAAATTTAAAGAAATCAAGCAGCGACTGCTTAAATTCTGGAAAAGCAGTAATACAACATTTGTGTGAAAAGATGCGATGTTCTTTCTTCCGTGTTTTGCCAGGTATTGCAGAAGCATTACGTAGATGAAGTTGAAAAATAAATTATCATTTGACTGCCAGCTATCTCAGTAACGTTCGTGCCAAAAATTCTCAAAATCGGTTGATGTAAGTCAAAGTTATAGCAAGCCTAAGCAGTGTCGTTTTTTGATACACAGTGTACTATAGTTTTATGTCGGTAAGTTGCAATGTTTCATCTTTGATTGCATAAGTAACTTGACCATCTGTTGGCCAATCTTCAGAGTCGTGGGACGTGACGAAGATGATCCTTGCTTGCGCTGTGCTGACATCGGTAACAGTTTGTGTGACATCATTCACATCGCTGCTTTGCTCCATCATCATCGACGACGCCCATAAATAACACCGCAGACAAACAACAGTTCTTGAGCCCGAGCCGCCAACACATTCGCAAATCCTCGCTTCCTTGTTTAGTACGGTGCTTACGTCATACGGAGCTTACTGTATGCCGACCTACGGCTGTCGGCTTGATGTAAACAATATTATCCTTCACTGCTCATTCAGTAGTTTATTACACTGGCAAAACAGTAAAACAGCCTCACCAAAAATATTTTATGACGGTGTCTGTCTGTCTGTCCCGTCTGCATACTCACCGTGACTCACCAGGGGCAGCATACGACGCGGCCAGCATACATTTCAACCTGACAATAAGGTGGACCGATATACTTGTATATATTGCATATAGTGATTATTACTGGCCCGCCTAAAGGCCAGTATTGTTTTGCACGCTGTCGTCTGTCGGCGTCGTCGTCTGTAACGCTGCCGGCGTACGGGCCAGCGGGCCGCCGGGCGCATGGGCGGTCAGGCGGCTGACACTGCATGGCGGGCCAGTAAGGTTACGTCTTGTTAGGGCGTCACGGTCCGACACCTTGTTTTAGACACTGTCGCAAAAAACAAGATGGTTTCGTTGGCTCAACTAAGCTAGACTTTTGTCGTTCACTGTTATGTATATATTCGTAACCTCGTGTGTTCATTTTGTTGTTCTCTTCTTCACAGGGGTGCGAAGCATTACTATCAGCGCAACTGTATGTCTGTATATATGTGTTTGTCCGCTCGCAAATCTCAAAAATCACATGCCCAAAATTCGCGAAATTTTCTGCACATGTTACATCTCCTGACAGCACCGCAATGTGCTAAGTATTTCTAGTTTGATGTGCTCACATAATGGGGCCAGTGGGGTAGGATCAACCACACGACGTTGTTTGGTCGAATTCGCCAGGTGGCGGCACCAACCGGCGGCCGTGACTCGAGGGCGAAGTCACAACATAATATGTCTCATCTGTCGCAGACGACCCGTGCGATGCTCTGCGTCACGGCCACCGTGTTGTAAACGAAAACGCGCGCTGCGTGCAACAGTCGAACAAAGTCGACATGACTTGCGGTGGTCGATATATCGTGGCAAAACGCAGAAAAGTTGGCGTAGTTCAGAGTTTGGATAAGGTAGCAGATGGAAGCCTTATTTCTGGAGATAAACCGAATTCAATTGTAACACAGTGTAGGATAAGCCGACAGCGGCCTCTGTGTCTAAAAGTAAAGTAAAGTATACGTCGATTTGTATAGCGCATTTTTACGCAAAGCGCCTCAAATGCGCTCAGACATGGATCACACAGTTTTACCTGCAAATTACACCATGCCTGCCTTTACTCCCCAGCCG
>Ga0209780_1001648_pt1 | contig 15039 bp, 6 predicted proteins | sample WorMetexBAHAMAS2_FD_187384 | JGI IMG/M metagenome (GOLD analysis project Ga0209780, IMG submission 187384) | Marine gutless worms symbiont microbial communities from Max Planck institute for Marine Microbiology, Germany - Inanidrilus exumae... | ecosystem: Host-associated > Annelida > Digestive... | reverse complement strand
CCTCGATGAAACCGCTGAGTAGGCTGGCAAGCGCTTCGGTAACTAGGTCACAGCGGCTGGTCAAAACCACGGTAAGCTTGGCAGCGGCTGGCAAGCGGCTGGCTAAAACCACGCGCCCCTGTACTGTACTTCATTATCTGGATTAAGGCTTTGGCTATACGGTATCTACTTTACCGATGTGGCAAAGTAAAACACACTTCAAAATAAACAACATTCAGTCGAAGACGAAAGACTTCGCCTCCGGTTTCTGCAGCTTCGTTTTCTTCGCTTGGTCACGTATACACGCCATTGTCCGGTATAATTATAGCCACAAGGCCGTATCTACCACCGACTTGTCAACCCTCGCGTCGGCGTATGCACTAGTTCACCGTAGACGGACGGCCGCAGCGTGCAAGCAGCAAACTCCATCGACCAATCGATTGGCTGCTGGATTTTGCTGCTTTTACACTATGGTCGTCCATGCCATTGTTTTATTCTAATTAATTTCTCGTAAATACAAATATCGATCTCCAAAAAACTACACCTGTATATTGCCACGGCTAAGAGCTTGCCGTCGATATGTTGCGCTAACGTTAAGCTGGCAAGCAACGAATAGTTGCAAAGGTATCGGCCGAAAAGGGCGGGCGTACATCAAAACGTACATAGATACATCGTGTCCGGAAAAAAGGTGCCGCAATATTATTGCCTCTAACTTTGCCAAATATTGACCGATTTTCAAAATTCTTTCACCCACAGACTTAGCAGTAAATTTGTAGTAAAGGCATAATGAAATATCCCACCATCTCTCAAATGCGTTGCTACACTACTTTATGAAATATTAACGACAGAAAAATAGCAACGAAGTGAAACGTGTACGATGCTTAGCGATAAATCACAAGCTAGTGTAGCAACGTGATTTAGGAATGATCACACTGTATCATTAGCACTTTCTTACTGCTGAGTCTGCCTTGAAAGAATTTTTATAGTCAGTCGATAGGCCTAACTGATGAAGTTATCGGTGAAAAAAGTTGACTGCCTCAAGCGTCATGTGCGTCGGGTACTATCCTGTTAAAAGATGAAGAACTCGCTTGAGATCTAACGGATGGCGGGCACTAACTGTTATAACAACATCACCGTATCACATTACGATAGCAGCCCTCAGTAACCTCCACTCAGTGATCGACAAGTATCAAATTGGTGTTTTCTCGACCACTTGTGACTCGCCGACTGATGCAATCGTGTGTATTTTACTTATTTCCAGATCCAATCCAGGCCTGCTTTTCTTTCACGTCTGTCAGCCAGGCAGTACAGCGGCGTACTTGGTTTACCCAATATCGGATATCGGACGTTGCAGAAAATTCGGGTGCGCTTCTTGTACAGAGCGTACAATCCAGGAGAATGATTTTGAATTGATTTTAACGGTAAAAAATGGAAACTAGACATCCCGTACAGGGAACATTTGATAGTGAATTTTCGGTGATCAGTAATTATTGCGTAGTTATGGCGGCCTGAAGTAGCAAGACGTTGAAATTTGTTGAGGAATTTTTGCGTGTATTTGGAAAAACGACCCCTTACGGTAAAATTTTTAAAAGTCTGTTCCAAACGTTTTTACCGTCTCATCGATCGACGTTGTTGTGTTTAAAGTTCGTGAAAGTTTGCCGACGGGAAATCTGCGAAATCGTGCATTATTTACAGACAAAAATCCGCCAGGACCAGCCCCCAGCACTGTTCTAAGAATGCTCTAGATTTCACTTAAATCGGGTCACTTTCGTCGGAGGTATAGCCGAACGCATGAACACTGCCAAATTGCGCCCTAAAGTGAATCCAGTATTCGGCCGAAGCCTAGCTTTGAGCCGAATAGTAATGTACCGTCCAACGGCGGTGACACGCTTTAATGGCGGGAAGGTAACCGCGCCCTGCTGCAGGTTTATGACTGACGCCACCTGCGGGTTGGCTGCCGCGGAAGCCGGAGATCAGCACTTACGATCCTCAGCATGTAGGTGTACTTTACCTGTAAATAATTATAGTTTTGGGACAGGTGAAGTATAGTAGCGACAGCGAGCTCTGACCGTCGGCTGGGGGAACGTGTGCTGGTGCTGCAGGTAGCGCGGATGATCATGCTAATAGCGCTGTCGTTCTGGCTCTGCTGGACTCCGTTCTACGCCGTTACGGCAGTCACGCAACTGCAGAAGGTCAGTTTCTTGCAGGAGTCGCAGTTCCTCTTCACGATGCTCGCCACTCACTGGGCCGGCTTCGTCAACAGCTGCCTCAATCCGCTCATCTACGCCGCCCTCAGCAACAACTTCCGTCGTGGTTTCAAGCAGGTATCGCTGCACCGAGTTACCGACTAATCTGATACCGTATTACAGTGACTTTAAATAGTCTGAAAGGTTAAACTTGAATTGCTGTTATTTTATCTGTTTTTACCTTGAACTTTGTTCTACGATTTAACCTTCGAAATTGACCTATAGATAGGCTCACGGTGGATCAGTGGGCCAAATATAACAATAAAAGGTCATTTTGTTCCAAAGTTATCGTCAAGACAAACTGACTCACACGACGGACCGAGTGTTGTAGGACCCACAATGTGCGAGAGTACGCATTTTTACGTTTTTAACGTTTTTTCAAAATACAAAAACGTGACTTTAACGTTTTTTGAGTTGTTGCACACTTTTTCTCGAACACTGGCTCTACATAGCGACAGAAATGATCGATAACTAAACGATGTTTGTTTTCGTGCAATCCTTTCTATACAAGACCTCATTAAGGCATGCACTAATTCATTCACGTACGTTCTGATGCTTTACGTTGCGTTGCGGCGACACCGCGCTAATGAGTCACATTGAATAAGCTGGAAGTGTTCACACTGGTGCCGCGCGGTGCTGTGTGCCGCAACGCAACGTGACGCAACGCAACGCATCAAGCGTAAACGAACCTTTACACTCCTTCCGACAGTGATGGGACGAATTAGATGAAAATCTAATCGATTAGAATTAAATTTTTGCCAATTGATTAGTTTGCTAATTTAATCAGTTTAATCGATTACCCATTACTGCCTTCCGACCGTCACTGTCCCTACTGCCAGTTCAGGCATAATCTCCAGAACGCCGCTTTAAATTGACGAAAAGCGGATGGAGCTAGCATAGCGTCGCGCAGTAAAAATAGGTGAGCAGGATTAATGTTATCAACTCCCGCCATTCTGTCTGTCACTTGTTTGTCCAGAAGTCACTAATGTACAGAGTTGTGAAGTATTTAAAATACAAGTAATTAAAATACGTATTTAAAATACATTGTAATTGTGTAATTTGTATTTTGTATTTTGCTTATTTTAAAATGTATTTTGTATTTCAATTACATTTTTCACTGTAATTACTATTTGAAATACAAAATTTGGACCGACAATTTCTTACACAGACCATTTTTGCTTTCTGTCATTTGTTGGGACGGTGTAATTTATCCTCTTCACTGTAATATTCAGCGGAATGGTTCCCTTCCATCGTTCCGTTCCGTTCCGTATATTACACCGTCCCTCATGTCATTTGTTGACACTCCCCCCAGTGGGTAGACCTCAACAATGTCATAATATTTGAAATATGCCCAATCTTTGGCCCATTTTGGGGTTTAGGGTGGGGTTTGGGGTTGTTTGCCCAGTTTCCGGAATGCAGCACGGGCATTTTGGAAGCTCTCCCGGGTGCTTCAAGAAGCACACTTGCATCAATCCCCCATGGGGTAGACCCACGCTATAATGGGCCCGTGGTCTATAGACAGCGTGTCAATATGTCCAACGGAAGCCATCTTTAATTTGACCATAGAGTAAAATTTGGCATGATGGCGGACGAGTACCTCGGTCATTTTCCATCTCTATGGACCCACAAACTCATTTCCCTGAGAAACTCTCTCAACACCATTTTGCAAACGGGGGTACAGACCAGGTACAGGACTAAAGTGATGGCGATGACACTATTGACAATTACTGACTTCTGTGTAGCAAAATAGCAACTATCAAGTCGATTGAAAGTAACTTGTATTTGAATTACTTTATAAAATGTATTTTGTATTTTGCATTTTTCCCTCCATAGCCAAAAGGCCCAAAATACTTGATAATAGTATTTGAAATACTTTCAAAAAAGTAATTTGTATTTTGTAATTGAAATACAATTTAAAAGTAATTGATCCAACTCTGCTAATGTAAATGTCTAGCGAGCTCAAAATTGGCATGAACGTTGCTTCTACAAGCCTATGCGCAGCTACAAAGACAAGACCGTTTTAAATTAATTTTCACACGACGGTAGAAAAACGCACCGTAGCTTACAGATCTCACATTTTATGAAAATAGTGACTATGAAGAGTGTCATGCGTTGCATATTTTAAAGCCATAGGATCCAGGATCAAGGTTTATGTAACGCCAATTGATACCGCATCAGCATGCAACTGTAAAAATATTGACGCTATAAAGTGTAACAAACAGGTATGTCCGTCCTCGTAATGCTCGGACGGAAATGTACGCTGGCCGCTTAAATTCAGAATGGACTCCCGAGCAATATTCAGGTAGATTACTTTACAAAATTATATTGCACATTTGGTACAGCATATAGGACCTTAATTGCTGTAAATTTTTAGATGGTACTTTTGACACAGTGCGCAGTTTCTATTAAATTGGAGTTGGGAAAGCCTAGAACGACGATTGACGAAGTCCAATTATTTATAAGGCACGAAGCCGAAGTGTCCAGTATGTCGTGACTGCTGCGTAGATAACTAGATAAAACACGTGAGCAGATGCGATGGGAAAGGTGCATGGTGATACGGCAATGAATTAGGCTATTGATCGCAGTGAGATTATCGAGCCACGATGCCGTGCTCGCCTAATGTAGTCTGCAACAAACGGCATTACCTAATACTAAAAACCGGAACTATTTTCGTAACGCAGCGACGCATAAAACATCATATCGGAGATTGCTTGTATCTTCGAATATACTTCAGCCAGCGCACTAAACCAAGTCAGCATGCTGCAAATGCGGATAAATCACACACTTGCACGATAAAAGTTAATGGGAAAGAGTAAAACTTGACGCCTGCAAGCCGCAAACCCCTTAATCGATCGTCACCAAAATTTGCTTAGGTGATTACTTGGGAGTTACCTATCATCCTGCAAACTGCTATCTAGATCAGATAAGGGGTTTCGTTTCTGCGCATGCGCGACTTCGCACACCGAAATGTTTACTATAGAATATTTTTTAGGTCTAGCCGTTTCAGCGATATCATTCGGGGCTCAAAATTTAAAGTGGGTCACATTACCTTAACCACGCCCTTTTAATGGAAGATTTGTCATTCTTATGCTAGGACTTGTCAGAGCCTACAAGAATACAAAGTTTTATGACTGTAGCTTAAGCCGCTCCAGAGATATGGTTGGAGCCCACAAAAATTTTAATGGTTTACGTGGCCCGACCACGCCCCTTTCAGGGATGGTTTGCAATGCCTGGGCCAGCACTTGCTACAATCAGCCTATCTACCAAATTTGAAGTCTTTATCTTCATCAACCACGTAGATATGACAGGCGATACAAAATATGGAAAATGGGGTGGTTTGAGGTAGTTAGGGGTCACTCAAGGTCACTGGAGATAGCGCCATTCGATAGAGCGCATACGAGTTCCTGTTACCGTTCTATAGTAACTATGTCCTCATCTTGTACAGGTTTTGAGATATAGCGAGATATTGGTCGAAAATCGCCGATCTGAACCTACCTCATCTCTATTTGGCGCCCCGTTGTGGATAACCCCGTTGGAATTTCGCTGACATCTTTGGCAGCAGAAAACTAAAACCCCTAGGCGTTTTTGCGTGATCCTATACGTTTAGCGCCGTTTTGGTACAGTGCCGGCTTGTGATGGACGGACAGACGGACGGACGGACAGATACATGACGACACCATATACCGTGTTGGCATAGCGTCGCGCGGTTAAAAAATTAACTGAAAACGTCCGCAAATCGCCGAAATATCGCTCTTATCAAGAAATCTGGCTCAAGGAATCGAAGGCCCGTGTCAGAATATTCACCGGAAGCTCATAAATAGTCGTTTCTGCGCATGCGCTGTGAAAATGTAGCTAAAAATCGACACAAATGTTGCTAAGTCGCCAAAAGTTTAAGTAGACGTCGCTGAGAATGACGGCGGTAACACAGGCCTATTTATGGCTCCATCCATTCACGGCTTTCGTGATTTGGCGCATGCACAGACAGCTCTCTAGAGTTTCATACAGGGCCGTATAGACTATTTTGGCGGATAACTCAATATTTATCTTGATCGTAGAGCCATATAACTTGCAAAGTGGATAGACAAATCGGGATTAGGGATTTAAAATATGTGAGAAAATTTGCCCCTTACACGCAGGTCCCGTGATACGGCGCATGCGTAGTAGCTTCCAACTCATTGTCGAGTGGTGGGTTACGGGAGACGTCATTACTTATAACTCAACTACGCATAGGCATAGGATCTTCAAACTCGGTAGAGGGGTTGCTCGCATGATCCGTCATGTATGACCGCCCTCCAAGATAAAAAAGTCAAGGTTATAAGGTCACGTAACGTATCAAATCAAAACGCTATAATTCGGCAACAGATGGTCATATCAAGTTCAAATTTGGTGGAAATGACCGATATCGGGGACGAAACGTATGACATTTTCTCAAGCAGTACGTCAAATAGACCGGAAGTAAAAATATGACGGACTTTCAGCTAGTTCATCGCAAACAGTCAACTGTAAACGCTTTCAGATCGCTAAAATTCCCTTTCTACAAGGAAGTGTTGCTCAAAAAGTAGAAAAACGGTGTCGTATTATTACCGGAAGCTTATAAGCGGCCGTTTCCTTCTGCGCACGCGTAGTTAAAATGATGTCTAAAAGTCGTCCTGTATGCTGCGGAGTCTCCAAAATTTAAAGCCGTCAATATGACGTAGCTGAGAATGATCACGGTGACAGATTTTGAGCCGCATTCACAGTTTTACGTGATTTTAACGCATCGCAGATGGCCGAGTGCATGGCCGTTAACATGGAGCTATAAACTATTTTTTTGGCCCAGAACCCATTTATCTTCATCGCAGATCCATAGGCCTAATGACCTATTAATATGTTTGATTAATATGTTTGATGTACCGTATTCGTGGCATGTTAGTGGCGCAAGTCGCCCTTTGTCATTTGTTTGAAATAAATAAAATATTAGTTTCTGTCTTCCCGCATCGAATCGTATTGAATCGTGTTGGCGGTGCGTGCAGATACTGCGCTGCTGGTGCTGTTGTCTGCGACGCACGTGGGACGACACGAACCGTCGTCAGCTGTTCGCCGACTGCCAGCAGCTCGACAACAACGTCGCCACTCCGCGCACCGGCCATCGTCTCAGTCCGAATCTCTATCAGCAGCGCCGCGTCCACCACCACCACCACCAGCAGCAGCAGCTGTCTCGTCGGCGGATGTTGGCCCATCACCGGCATCAGCCGTACGAGTGCAACGAGGCAGTCGAGATGCGCTGCTATAACGTCGCCACTGGACTCTCGTAACGTGCACTTCTCGCAGACAATCGAGAACAAACTTCACGATAAATATTGTACGGGAAGAATAAAGCGAGTGGGTGAATAAAGCGTATATACCAGCACAGCACCTAGTGATTGACTGTCGTAATTGTGCCCTACAGACACCGAATGAATACTAGATGGCTGCAAGGATGTTCGAGAACCAGCTTCATCCTATTACGCTGACTACATAGGACAGGACACTGATTGATGTAGGCCTAATGGTTAAGCACCACGGTCGCCAAATGCTATAATAAAAGCTTTGACAGCAAATTAACACGTAAACTGCTATAATTTGAATCCATTACAAAGTCAAAAAACTAATACTTTCATATTCCAACCATCGTAAGTAATGTAAACTTGCGTCGAATCCGCCGTTCTGGTGCCAATGGCTTGTTCCGTGGCGTGGCCTGTCAGCGCCTTCGGAATGCGATGCTGGTGCTCAACTGGCCTTGGATGGCTGTATAGCGTGGAATGCCCACAATACAGTATTCGGCTCGAAGCGCTCGGATATCTGTGTACAAGCTGTTTACTTCTTGCATTCGACGAGGCCTAATGTCACGTGACTCAATAGTCGAGGGTGATTGGCTGCCTGCGACTGAGTGATGTCAGCGTTATCTGCGTGTTGTTAACCCGCGTCGGCCGTAGCAGAAAATTTGGGAAGGTTTTTGTACGGAGTCTACAGACCAGGGGAATGGCTTTGAATTGATTCTATCGGTCGAAGTGGAAACTAGAAATACCGTAGTAAAGGATTATTTTGGTGGTGTATTTCCAGCGATCTGTAATCATTGCGGAGTTATGGCGGCCTGAAGTCGCAAGACGTTAAAAATTTTAAAGAAATTTTTGCATTTTTTTTGGAAACACGACCCCTTACGGTGAAATTTTCAAAACTCTGTTCCGAAAGTTTCGATCGACGTGTTGTATTCAAATTTCGTGAAATTCGGCCGATGGGAAATAGGTGAAATCGTGCGTTGCTTGCCTAACAAAAAAAACAAAATTTCGCCCGGCTCAGATTTCATCCAAATCGGTTCACTTTCGGCGAAGTTATAGCCGAACGCGTGAACACCGCCAAAACGCGTCTTAAAGTGAATCTAGTATTCGGCTGAAGCCTATCTTCGAGCCGAATAACAAACACGCTAGAATAAGGTATCAACTACAGTAGACAATAACTGCCGTCAGTATGGTGCATGCAAAGCGTTACTCTCAACAAACCGATTTCGGTCGGACTTGTGATCTTGGATATATCCAAGTTGTGTTCGAGTTTTACTACAACGACGCGGACTTATTCTGCTGTCACATAAAGACGGACGACCTGCAATGCGACATGGGCGAAAACGGACTACTTTCACAATGATAACTTTACGCCAACACGCCCAAGTACGATACAGTATCATATATTATCGTGCGCCCAAAAGCTGGCGGGTAGCCAGCAGGGGCGACACCAGAATATAGTATTTACTACAATATGGCGAGCGCGGTAGCACGAGGGTGACGAGCCTATAGTGGGGGTCTGGGAGCTATGCCTCCAGTAGGGTCCTGGGGCAAAGCCACTGGTCAGGGGGTCAGGTAGGCTTATCCCCCAAATCCTGCCTTGTCTCGCCCTTGGTATCCAGCTTAATCTGCCGCACGTAACTAAAAACAGAAAAATAAACAATAGTAATGAAAAGAACTAAAACCAAAAGTCAACGTAGGTTAGATGAAACTGGCGAAATAATAGTCCGTGGGATCGGTGCTGACGGAACAAGAGGTAGGTTTTAAACCGAGAGCGAAAGAGTGAGGGAGTTATAGAAGGCGAGAGTGAATCAGCAGAGGAAGAGGATGTGACAGGTGTAGGAACAGGTGAGTCAGAGACAGACTGGATTGGGGTTGACAGAGAAGTAGGTTTGGTCAATTCCAGAGACAAGGTAACGAGAACTAGACGGATTGCATTGCATCTGGAGACACACTGCAACATAGGCTCGAAGAGAGCGTTTCCCACCGGTGTACTCGACAGCTGACACAAATGTTTACTTATTTACTGACGCACAAGCTGTTTAGTTCCTGCATTCAACGATACCTAGTGTCACGTGCTTGCGATTGAGTGATGCCAGCGTTGTCTGCCGTGTTACTTACTTTCAGTTTCCAATTTAGTCTGCTTTTCTTCCATGTCGGAAGCCAGGCAGCTAAAGCGTCGTACGTGGTTTACCCACTATCGGACATCGGACGTTACAGAAAGTGTGGAAAGCACGTTCCTTGTACGCGGCGTACAGCCCAGGGGAAAGACTTTGAATTGATTCTAACGCTAACTAGAAGGCTGTATTGTGTTGAATGATCACAATACAGTATTCGCCCAAAGCGGTCCGCTATATGTAATAGGTGTTTTTCTGGGCCCACCCGAGGCCTCAACGCAAACTGTATCTCGCTCGCTTCAGAAGTTTTTGCAGGGCTCACTAGGTGACAGACCGGCAGACCACGCTACTCGATCGTTCGCAATAGGCGGCATCTACCTACGTAGTACTGCGATGTAGTCTAATAATGATAATTGTAGCATATCTAGGCTCTTAGACTGGTTTTGATGCTTGTATCGTCGTACGGAACAAGGCAGTCGTATACAGCAGACTTCGCTTTGCCCGCGGTGTGAAATCGCACGCTTTTATACTTCCTTAACGTAAGTCTAGTTAATGCTAAATTAACTTCGCTATTCTACGTCCATCAATATATATTTCTTTCTTCGGCGACATACACCGTTGCCATAATAACACCGACAACAAAGTGTAAATGCAATATAGGCTAAAAGTTACTATGTTTGTCTTATATTATTTTATTTATGCGTATTGTGTATTAATTTAAATATGCTTATTTTAAGTTATTCATAATAAATAAAAAATAAAACTAGAGACTAAAAACGTAGCTGCCAATGTGGGTTTCGAACCCGTGACACTAGCATTGCGAGTCTGACGCTCTACTGTTCGAGCTAACTCGGGCACCGTATGTGAAGCTGCACATAAAGCTATAACAATCTATTACATTTCAAGTGAAATTTTTTACTAAAATGAAAGTTAAACAGAATGTCAGTCAACAACTGCGCCGACGAATCTGTTTTATTATTTCAGTTTTGTTTCAGCGTACGCACATGTGAAACAAGCTGTTTTACTTACTTTATTTGATAAGGCATAGCGTCACGTGACTCAATAGTCGATGGTGAAAACAGAGCCATGAATACCGAACCAAGATAAGAGGCCAGTGATGTAGATAGTGTCAAAGGCAGCAAAGAGGTCAAGAAGGCAAAATCAAGACAAAGACACGAACCTTTTTGTCATTCAATTGCGTTTATGAGACAGGCGTCTGAAGACGGTTGGTACACACTACTCGTGTTCATTTTTGTCACTTTGAAATTACGGAAAAAGTGAAACTACCTGTCCGTTTGTCTGTCCGCTCACATATCTCAACAGAGCTCAAATATCGCAGTGAAAATGCGTCAGCCTCTGGAAGATATTCGTTATAGTGCTGTCTCCCATGTTAGCAAATTGGTGCTATGTTTCACGAAGAATGGAAATTATGCGGCTCTGACATTAAAATAAAACTGAAATAAAACTGAAACAAACGTAGCTAGACCGACTTTCTTTTCGACGCCTGAACTCAGGTCAGTGAACGCCAAACGGATTTCAACCAAACTTGGACACATATTGACTTATGACTGTCATTTGAAAAATTTGATCTGAACTCTCGGGGCATTTACCCCGTTTGGGGACAGACTTTGAACTTTGACCGAACATCTCTCTGCAACGGAACATGATATCAACAATCGGAAAGATATTTGTCAGTCTACTCCCCAAATTTGATGAACGTTGGTCCAGAAACGGTACGGTTTGCGAGTCTTTGCCCACCCCTTAAATTTTCGCATTGGGAGACTGCCAGCCTTACCGCATGGACGTTATAATAACAAACAGCAGGCAAACTTTGGCACGTGTTATGTATAGTGACACGAGCTTACGGTCTAGAACAACAGAATGCCGGGTGGGCTCAAGCTGGTCTTTGCCATGTGTCTAGTTATTCATATACAAGCTAAGATAATCTCAAACATTTTTACTGCTGCTTAAGCTGCTATCGAGATTTGATTTTATGACTGTGGAATGCACCATCGATCGTACTGTAGGAAGCCTTGAAGTGCAAATTTATTGTGACTGTAATACGCCGAATATGATGTCTATCGAAAACAGTTTAGCAATTCAAAGTTCGCCCGACAAACCAGTCCGCAAAACAAACAGAACGAACAGTTCAGCTAGAGCAAACGAGGACTAAAGTACCTTTGTAACGGGTCGTCTTTGATCGTGAACGGCGTTTGTCTGGAGCCGATGATTTGCATCAGTTAAGCGGACGGTTGGTGACAAAGCGGGGAAATAGACGTGTGATGGGTTGGGATCAGCATCGGCAGAACTCAGGCGCAAGGACACGGGGAGATAGGTATAGTTAGTTCCAATGACCGAAAACACTGGCGTAGAAATACGAGGTAATAAATAACCAGTCAGTTGTCGAAAATACGGTCAAGTTAATTAGTGTGGTAGAACACTTACGATACGCAGTGGTTTGGGAAAGCTTTTGAGTGCAGAATTAAAGAGCATTCTGGCCAAATAAACACTACTGCGAATACGTATAATATCAGTAAGCAAGGCTTACATCAGGAATACAGCAGTGCATTGCTCGTTTTCTTGCATATATGAACAGTTTTACTTCATCGTCTCATCTAAGACAAGAAGGCGTGTCCCCATTACTTCATCACACAGCTCAACTGACGTCACGCCCTTGCGACTTCGTCGTTGCTCAAATACGTCGCCGCCTAACGACCACGTGTTTACCGCTATTACGACCTTGCTCTCCTCTTCGCCGCAATCATCTAATCCCGCCTAGATACATCCTTAACTATTGAAGCCGACCGGCCAATGACCTTTGTCTGGGAAAAGGTGTTTAAATGAACGACTTCAACTTCAAATTTATACTAGGTCCTATGATAAACTGGGTCTAGGTTTTGAACACAGACGGCACAGACTCCGCACAGTTGACGTTGGACTTGGGAGTGACACAGAGTAGATCGCTCCTTGCGCACCGTAGAGTGACATTCAGACTAACTGTGAGAGATCACAATACAGGTCTACTGAGTCGACAGAATGGCTACCACGCGAGTCAGCGACCTACGTGTATGCAGTGGACAGGTTTCTGCAGGTGAGTCGGCAGCGTCACAGTGTTTCGATTGCAATTTCATCATTAAAATTTCATTCGGACTGCCTTCACGGATTACTGTCCGGACCGTTTCTTCTGAGCTACTTGGTTTTTGTTTTTAGTTTTCCTTATTTCTCGTTTCTGTGCCGTGCGATAGATTAAGCTGGCCATAGCGTCAGCTTTTAAGCGCACCTAAATATACCGTACCATATTAGTGCAGAAAACGACACAGTGATTAGATAGCACAAGTTAAAGGTAAAAAAACTGCAGTCTATACATAATGTTAACGGCGAAGATCAAAAGGAGCAAAAATTTACTGTAAAAAGTGGCATTGTCCACCACCACATTGCCTGAATGTCAATGTGCTGATGAGTAGTATCACTTTTTATGATTCTCCGTTTTTTGACATTATGCATAAACGGCAGTTTTTGCATTTACATTTGCTGTTTTATTATCACCTTTGAGTACCTTGTCGTTTTTCAGTTGCAGAAACAGAGAAACTTTAGAAAGGGTGTGCGAAATTGACAACATTACGAGTGACTGCGTTTAAGATGTTGCGGTTAGGCGCGAAATTGCTTTAGCACATGAGCGCTTTAGAGATAAGCGCTATACAAATCTACGGCTTTGCCTTTACCTTTATATCTCAGAAACAGTGCTACGCCCACCCGCATGTAAACATTACCGTAAAGATGCGCCGACGTAAACGTCACGCTAGAGATGCGCCGTTCGTGAAATCGCGCGGCGTGTGGACGTAAGATCGGAATGTGTGAATATACGTGCGTCCCCGAAGACAAGCGTACTTGTTTTTACCAAGTGAATTATTAGCTAAAAGAATTGCCAAAGTGATTTTGTTAAGAAGTGACACTCCCACCCTTACGCTTCCTTATGTTATTTAGTCATCTGATGTTAATTCTGTAATTAAATGTCCGATTCGCAGCTATATCGTTGAGCTGCTCTTTATTTTATACTTTGCTGCATTTCTTTGTAAATTGTATTTGTGTATTTATGTATGTATTGTTTTAAACTTCTTGTGTCATTACGCAAGCTCAGAAATGACGGTATTTCCACTGCTGATGTTATCATCACCATTTTTATTAACGTCGATTTTACTGAAAAGAATTTGAAATTGTGGCGATTTTGCAACATTTCGGAGGATTTCCACTGTGCATGCACAGAAACGGCAATTTCTTGAGCTTCCATTCATAATTCTGGCAACCCCATTCGATTCGGCGCCCTATGTTGTCAAAAAGCTGACAACACCTAATATTGTTTAATACCACTGACATCGAGTGAGCTTGTAACGCAATATATTGTAGCTAATTATTTCTGTTATGCTAAGCGACGGTAAACCCCAGTAACCAGTAACCGCAATTGTAACGAAATTAAAAATCACGGTAGTGCTATTTTTTCTTTTTACAGCCTCAGTCCCAAACCGCAGATGACGTTTGTATAATTTCATGCGGGAGTGAAGTGATAAAAAACGCACATTTGCAGACACGTACATTTGCTGTTCGTGCTGCAGGTGAGTCCGGTGAGACTGAGACGGTGGTGACGTCTGGTGACATGAAGGTGAACCATTTAGCAAGTCTTTCAAAGTCGCTCGCGCGCTTCGTGCCTCCACGCAAACGCCAGCGCAAGCGACGAACCATCTTCTCGACAGCAGCAACGCACGTGCTACAGCAGCAGTTCGCCAGTGACTGCTACCCTGACAACGCCCGGCTGCTGCAGCTGGCGCAACTCATTGGGCACACAGACATCGCTGCCATCCAGGTTAGACTCGGACTGCGATCGCCAGCCGTTTGCAATCACGTAAATGAAATTACTCAATTCCACACATGAACTAGACGGGTTGCAGTGTATCTGGTGACACACTGCAATATAGACTCGAAGAGAGCGTTTCCCACCTGTGTACTCGACAGGCGATACAACTGTTTACTAATTTACAGTTGCACAAGCTGTTTAGTTCCTGTATTCGACGATACCAAGTGTCACGTGCCTGCGACTGAGTGATGCCAGCGTTATCTGCCGTGTTACTTATTTTCAGTTTCCAATTCAGTCTGCTTTTCTTCAACATATTGCTCGCTAGGCCGCACCAGCATTGCGGCGTACTGTTGGTTTTAATACACAATATCGGGCATCAGACGTTGCCAAAAATTTGGGTAGGTATCATATGCACACCTATATAATGAGCAGTTCATACATAGTCGACTGGATCGGGCTTTGATCTTGCTTGGCTTAGCTGTCTTCCGAGCGCCTCTGTGTTTTCGGTGTACTTGGTGCTATATATAGAACAAATTTTTTATTACATCCTT
>Ga0209780_1001647_pt1 | contig 15039 bp, 10 predicted proteins | sample WorMetexBAHAMAS2_FD_187384 | JGI IMG/M metagenome (GOLD analysis project Ga0209780, IMG submission 187384) | Marine gutless worms symbiont microbial communities from Max Planck institute for Marine Microbiology, Germany - Inanidrilus exumae... | ecosystem: Host-associated > Annelida > Digestive... | reverse complement strand
TGGTTGGCTGGTTACATACCGAAATAAAGTGCCACCTCCGGGAGTCGAACCCGGACACGTCACCCATCCCAGTACTAACCGGGCTCGACGTAGAGTAACTTCGTTGAACTGTACTATTTCTAGTGACCTTGAGTGACCGCTAAACCACAGTTTCAAGGTCTCGCCGTTCGTTGTACAGTTGCGTCGCTCAGTTTGTCAGCGATCGTTGAGCTTCTTGATGAATTACAAGGACAGACAGGACAGACAGACAGACAGGCGGAGTGCAATGCATGCTGCGGCCTGCTAGTGGGAGGGCTGCATAGAAAGGCCGGTGTTCGTTATCAAATTAAAATTAAGGTAACCGTGACCTTAACTATTACACTACATTCAGCTAGTAGTTACGCTAGCTCTAGTGGCAGCATGTTGACTCAGTAGCCATTGATTTATCGCGTCACCGTGTACACAACATGTTGTAGGAACATGTTCCCGGAGAACCTGGTGCAGGCGTGTTTTCAGTCGACGACGACCTACTACGTGACGAGGACACCAGACTTCGAGGTTGACGACAACATGACGCTGTTCACGACGGTGAGTCCTTTGACGACGGCGTTCAACTCGTCCAACATCACCCTCGCCAAGTCCGCCGAGATCTTCGAACGCAGACAGAAATACATCGACGGCATGAACGTGCTAGGTTCGCCATCTCGTCATGTTCGAACGTCAACTCGTTTGAACGCAGCATGATGTCACGGTTGTCGTGTCTCAATCCATGATACGTGCACGGCGCCTAGGGTTAACGACTGGAAAATCACAGTTGATCAGTCGAACGTTTTTTATCACTAACTGATCGACTAAATTCGATTACTGCCCATGATTCAAAATCTCTAGTGCTTTTTTCTAGGGCACGTGTTTATGGTGCAAGTGGTTTGCTCAGTGATGTCGAGTAACAGACTAGCAAACGTTAATTACTGATCTTATCAGTTCTATAACGTCCACTCAGTTAGAATGACAGATGTTCAGTTAATGTTCCCCAACAAGCTGCCGTCTGCCATTTTCGGTGTATGACTTAAAAACAGCATACATTGAAGTGAGGTAACAAGAAACAAGACTGTCTCTGGAACTCTCTGCCTGTTACATTACGTAACAAAGACATCTCACTTGTACAGTTTAAGAGACTTTTGAAGACACTTTTGTTCGTCTAGGGCTGCGGTGCATAGTGACTGTTGCTTTTTCGCGCCGTGTACAAATATTCTTACTTACTTACTTACTTACTTATATAGAGTGCAGTACTGTAAGGTTTTCTGCATTTGATATTTTTAGCTCTTAATCCAATAAAAATAATTGAGCAGTAATTCATTTACCTGCGTAGTTGATATATAGCCTACTGCACATTCTTAGAGCTAATGGAGCGATAACAAATGAAGAGGCCGAGATATCGTTTGAGTGTTGACGTCACGCAGGTAGATGGTAATGAGTACTGGCTGCGTGTCGGACAGGTGTGCTAATCTTCTGCATCGCGTTCGGTATCATGATCGGAACGATGGGAGAGCGCTCGCGAATCATGTGCGAGTTCTTCTCCGAGCTGAACGAGGTCGTGATGCGCATCGTCAGCATCGTCATGTGGTCAGTTGGTCACTGTTCTCATCGCTGTCACGGCTTTAGCGTGGCCGCTTCACTCGGCTGTTCACTAACGCCACAGTGTTGATAGGTAAGTAAGTAAGTGAATTTATAGAGCGCGGTAATCGTCGAGAACCTCAAACGCGCTGAATGTACTAGTATCGAGCGAACAGGTACGTTTTGAGCAAACGTCTGAAACAGTCTGCACTGATGGTCGGGTCCAGAATAAAATCCAGGAGAGAGTTCCAGACTGTGTGGCCGGCAACTGAAAAGGCCCGACAGCCATAAGTGTCGAGCCGGTAGCGAGGTATTGCAAGCAGTTGACGGTTGGCAGAACGCAGGTGCTGCCGAGTGTCGACACCGGCGGCCGGAACGCAGTAGTCCGACAGGTACGGCGGTGCACGGCCGTTCAGACACCGGTGAACTGTCACTGCCAGCTTGAAAAACATCCGTTGGTCTCTCGGTCGGATTATCCATCAGAGTACTTTCCATCTAGTTATTGTTGTTGTTAGTATTATTATTAGTGAACGTTGTTCTGGTACCGGCTCAGTCGGGTCGTCATGGATAAAGAGCCGTTGAATGGGTTGTTGTTTTTGCTGTTGTTATTTTTATTATTTTCGGTAGGCCTATATGTACAAACTGTTCATGTATTGCATGTTCGAAGTTCATAAATTATGTGTACAAAATGAATTTGTGTGTTTATATGATGCTCATGCATGTGGGCTACGTGACAAAAACCGGGTATATGTAGCCAATAGCCACATACTCAAGTTGTCTAACCACAAAATGATATGCCTTATTGGTATATGCTGTCGAAACTTTAGTAAGTTTAGAGGCAACGCCCCTACCCCTCTGCGGCTATGCCACACCTGTGCAGCTAATTCAGGTATGTTGGTTTGTCTGCAGGTATTCGCCGTTCGGCATAATGTGTCTGATAATTGGAAAGATCATGGAGCTACCTGACCTGGCGGTGACAGCTCAGCAGCTCGGCATGTACATGGTGACGGTCATCGCTGGCCTATTTATTCACTTCTTCGTCACTCTCTGCGTCCTCTACTTCGTCTTCACGCGCAAAAACCCATTCGTCTTCTTCCGAGGACTGCTGCAGGCCTGGGTCACTGCCCTCGGCACCGCTTCCAGGTCTGTCTTTGTCTTCTCATTAAAGCCCCGTCCACACCAGCAACAATGTCGAACGAGATTTCGCCCTTTCGACAAAGTCGAAACAAATTGAACATGTTCAGTTTGTTTCGACTTTGTCGAAAGGACGAAATTTCGTTCCACAAATTTTGCCAAAAGCGGCAACATTGTTGCCAAAAACGGCAACAATTTCGAAGCAACATTCGACTTCGTCGAAGGAATCATTCGACTTGTAGCATTCGACGGTGTTGCTTTGACATTGTTGCTGGTGTGGACGGGGCTTAACAGTTCGGCTTATTTTTCGCGTGCAGGGTTTATGTTTGTGTATCCGCCGTGACCTTGCTAAACGGATCGAGTTGGTTGTTCGTCTGATGACGAGCAGGTTAATTGACGTTTCCAAGTGTGGTTTGGTGGACGGCTGGCAGAGAGGTTGACTTAGTGCCATGGGCTAGGCCAGAATATACTGTTTGCGAGGCGGAAGGCTAGTCCTATAGCCTCGAGTCATGGCAAGCGTGATAGCTCGAGCCTGTAGTGGGGGTCTGGGTCTATGCTCCCATTGGGGTCCAGGGGCATACCACTGGTCAGCTAGGGGTCAGGGGCGAAGCCCCCTGAAGCTGAAACCTATTTAAAAATTAAGTGAGCAATAACGCTCTCTGGATCTGACTATTTGACCATTTGATGCTGTCAGAGAATTAGTTCATTACTGCTAAATATGCCGATAATGCATAATCACATATATTGGGCGGTAAAACGAATTTATTGGAGTTATGTTTTAGGGGCTGGATCATTCATGTTTGGGGATATCTGTGGCATTTGGGGGCTTAGCCCTCATGTCCCCCTTGTCCTCGCCCCTGCGTGGTGCAGCATAGCTTGCAAACAGTGCATAGTACAAAAGTGTGGTGTGAGTGCTGTTGCCATGGCTACTGTTGCCATGCCGACGACGACGCGGTTGTCTACTGTTGTGGTGCAGTACGGCTGCACTTCCGGTGACGTTCCGTTGTCTGGAGGAAAACCTCGGTCTGGACTCGCGCGTCACGCGGTTTATGCTGCCGGTCGGTGCCACGGTCAACATGGACGGCACTGCGCTGTACGAGGCAGTCGCCGTCATCTTCATCGGACAGATGAACGGAGTCAACCTGTCCATCGGACAAGTCATCACCGTCAGGTCAGTACGACACGACACGCAGTGTGTGAAGGGAACCACGCCAGTTTACTCACGAGTCGGCGATGAGGCGAGTGATTGACTGTCCCTCCCTGGTAGATCGTTAGTGCTCTCTGAGTTTTCTTGAGTGCTTTTAAACACCGTTGATTGGGTGACTTGAAGGACGTCCGACCGGTAAGAAACTGAGCCACTTACCCGCAGCGATTTTGTTCAGTAACAGTCGAAGACGCGACCGAATTTAGGATTGTTCGTATAGCTACCGTTACGCTGAACAGGACAGAGATGTAGGTGCCCCTCAAGGACGCACACGCACAGACAGGTTTCGCTAAACAGCGCAGAGTGAGAGATAAAGTAAGTAAGAGCCAGCACCCGTCCGCACATTGTATCTAAAGGACCGCACATTTGTAAACAAGGCGCTGATGAAGCGAGACAGCCGACGAGTTCACGTGAAAACGGCCGTGAAAACGAAGATTGCAGAGACGATGATATTGATGATGAGATTCAATAATTCCTTATGTTCGTTATTTAGTCATTCATCCGTCGCTGGTCGATGAGGTCTTCGACGTTGTACACTGTGACGAGATTTAGACCTACGTTTGTCCTTGATCGGGATAAAGTTTTGGATTTTTTACATATGTATTTCCATTCGCTAGATGGCGCCTACGCGAAGTCTGAAATCTAAAAGGTAAAGGATATCATACTCCATACATGAGCATAGGTGTGGTGCTGGTCTTTCTTAGCCCTTGAGCCCATAGGTAGATAAACCACTGAAGTTTGTAACGCATGGTCATTGTAATGCCAGGCCTGCGGTTACCTTCCCAGCCGCAGTGAATGAACGCCCGTTACATGATGAGAGGGTGTGTACAAATCGCCGCGAGTGACAGTGAAACCCAGGAGGACGGCTTGATTGCACGGTCGTCGGACGCAGCTAAATTGTACCGCGTGTTGTGTGTCTGTGTGTCTGCTAGTCTGACGGCGACGCTGGCGAGTATTGGTGCGGCGAGCATCCCGAGCGCTGGTCTGGTGATGATGATCCTCGTCCTGACGTCAGTCGGTCTGCCAGTGTCTGACATCAGTCTCATTGTCGCTGTCGACTGGCTGCTGTGAGCCTCGTTCAACGTTCATACGAGTAGACTGCGTGGCGCATTCACGGCGCCGCCTTGTCTGGGGCAGTGAAGGCCAAAATGCGTGAAATTTAAATATTATGTGCAAAATTGGACGCAGTGTTGGCTATAAAATAGGCCTAAATAAAAACATTTTAGCTTACGTGGGCTCTGTCACTACACAACATTTAAGAAGCAATTGTCCTCCAAACCTCTACCAGAGGTTCCTTTCATATACCTCAGTGGGGCTTGGCCCCCAGAGCTTCTCATCTGCCCCTACAACGTCATGAATCCGGTGCGTACGCGCAGCTGGTACCCTGGCTCTCAGACTGCTCTTGAAGGATTTTTAGAAGTGAACGTCTGACTTCCAATACTGTTGTGAATCTACCTTTACATGTCAGCTGCAGTCTGGATGGAACAAGGAACAAATTGTCGTCAACCGGTTTTGCCCACTTTTATGCATAAGCTATCGTGAATTATTGCGAGTAGTAAAATTGATGATAGACTATGACACTAAACGTGATAATAACATACCAAAGTACGGTAAGATGGAGCGCAAAATAATGAGCACGACTTGAACAAAAGTTATACGGAGTAACTGTTCCAAATATGTAATGTTGATGTCTCGCATTTTACCTCCTGCATTTTACACGCCCCTCATTTACGTGTCTGTCATTTTCTGTTACTCGTGTTTCGTCTAACTGCATTTCACGTGTTCGCAGGTGTTTCACACGTTTCACGTTGTCTGACGTGTTTACCTGTGTTGCCATGGCAACAGGGACCGTATCCGGACGTCGTTGAACGTGCTGGGCGACTCGTTCGGCGCTGGAATCGTCGATCACTTGAGTCGAGCCGAGCTGGTCAAGATGGACAACGAACGCGCCGAAATGCGCCGTGCGTCAGCCGACCTTCGTCGCGCATCCATGTTGGACAACTGCTTCGAGATGGAGGACACGACAACGATGACGCCGCCTGGCAAGCCGTCTTACCTCGCACCTGTCGACGGCAAGCACGGACACGGTCACTGACAACTCCAGCTATATTAGTCTGTTAAATATTCTACGCTATAGACTGACAGCCGAGCTGTAGTAAGCCATAGCAGACCTGACGACGGGGCTCACGCTGCGCTAAGCCGGATGATAATCGATATTTACAGTACAGTCTTATTCGACCACGGTAAAAAACAGCCACGTAGCCAGAAATTTCAGTTTGAGGACTACAGCCTGAGGATCAGGGGATGGAGTGTGGACGATCGAAGGTCACGCTGGGGTTGGGTGCAGACTGCTGGAGAAGTCACTGTGCCATACGTGCATCGTGACGGCATCGACCTCATGAAACATTTGCCCTTTGTATGCTTGCTTATTTATTGACGAGACACTTTGAGCAGTGCTATGGTCACGTGACTTGTTTTTGGATTAATGCTCGTACATGTCATCTGTGAGTCTTGTTGTAATACATTACATGCGCCCCGTGTGGGCCACGGTGTAATCCGCCTCCTTCGTATCCCTTCAGTTCCCCACTTCCCCACTTTCCATCCCTTCCCATTCTACCAGAATAGTCCCACTTCGTTTCCAGACCGTATGTCATAGGAGGCGACTAAACATGACTTTGGTTTTTTTCAATTTTGTGTTATATGTATTTTAAAGTTAAGGATGCATACATTGCATGCTTTTTGTCATATTTGATTTAGTTTTGTCGTGCGGTGTGATAGTTGTCTCCCTCTGTTGTAAGCGCTAGCGTAATAATTTACAATCCCTTTCCCTTTTTGGATGGCTGCTGAACAAAAAGGCGGCCAGAGTTGAGGTTAATATATCTCTGGCTTGTCTTCTTTACTGGGTAGGGTAGTGGGTAGTGGGTAGTGGGTAGTGGCCATAGCGCGTCGAAACGTGCCGTGGTCGTGGTCGTTGTGGCCACACAGCTAGCGCTACCGCTGTCCGCGCGGTTGTGACGGCGTCGCATTGCGACATTTAACCTGAAATAATGACGTTGTCATGTATCCACGTAACGGAGAGATTTGAAATTGTTCGGAGCTGAGTTTAAACTGTCGCATATGATTTAATCTTTGCGTGTGATGCCGTGATTTTTGCATTTTTATTTCAGCCTGATCAGCGGCGATGAGATGGGCGCAGGTGCTCTATGCCAACGTGCGAGTCAGCCGCACCAGCTGAACCGGCGGCCGGCACGTCACTTCTGACAGCTTAATAACTGCGATTGTTAGGGTGTCCGTCATTTTGCCACTGTAGATTTCGTCGACTTCCGCTATAGCGCCATTATGTAGAGCGGACGAACGCAATTATCTGACGTGAGTGTGAAATTTATGCTGCTGACGCGGTACGTGAAGTCTACGTTGACAGACCTGTGAGATTCAGAACTGCGTGAGTCTCTGTAGGCAATGATGTCATTCGGTTTCATTCCACCGACAACTAGAAAGCACTCATCGAGTGCAGTCCTACAGTCAGAGCCGGTCTAAGTCCTCACACCTCCGGTCTGATGTGGAACCGGGTCTGCGGGTCGTAGGTTAACAGGTCAACAATTTGTATTCACCCACAAGCGGTAGCGTCAGTGAAACAACGAAACACAAACAAAATAAGAAACTGAAGCAAAAATACAGCGAGCAATGTAGGTCTGTAACATGCGTAGGCAGTCACAGACTTTTTCCAGCAAAGTAATTTTGTATTCACAAACCAGTGTTGGAGACACGTACATAGTGACACAACGGTGAATAACGAATATACAAACAAAAGGAATTGAAGACAGGTCGCATAACACTTTTCACTTCGCCCACGTCAGCGTTTCTGTGTGTCTGTGTGTCTGTCTGTCTGTCTGTCTGTCTGTCTGTCTGTCTGTCTGTCTGTCTGTTTACCTGTTTGTCTGTCCGCTCGCATATCTCAAAAGCCGCACCTAATTTTCTGTACATATTGCCTGTGGCCGTGGCTCGGTCCTATAACGATATTGCAGCACGTTATTTACTTATGTTTTGTGGATGACGTCATGTTTTTACATAATGGGGCCAATGGGCCAAAATCAACCACGGCGTTATGGTTCGTCGAGTTCGCCAAGTGGTGAACTGAACAGCTTCTTAGTATCTGATTTTTAACAAAATTGATGGACGAAATTTGTGTTTTATTTAGTGATCAGGCCACAAGACCGTATAAAAGCAAGGCCATAATTTGGTTCTACCTCATCGCACGCTAGTCTCCTAACCTTGCCAAAACGTCATTAGCAGTACTATAGAAGACCAGTTTGCTTCGTCAGTGGCACATTTAAATGCCATTTTCTGTATAATGAATTTCGCGGTATCTCATCGCTTTAGTAAGACGTGATCGGTTGAACTAGAACATGGTTCAATACGTTGAAACGAGAGATTTTTGCAGTTGATTGCCATAGCTAGCCAGTGCCAGTTCACTTAGCCTTCTCAGAGTGGAATCAGTCTAAACCCGCAATTTGAATTCACAACAGAGGGAGATATCAGTAAGATGTTAACAGCATGTTCAATAATATATCGACCACGATCTAAACGACCTGTTTCACTTAGATCATCGAGACAGATAGCACATAAAATGACGCCAGAACGGAGCTCTGGGAAACGTCATACGTAGCGTAACTGTAAAAAGTCGCCTGAATATTTTCCCACTTTGTACAGCTGTGTGGCAGATAAAAATCTCTTCTAACAAACGCAGAAGCTGAACTGGAACGTTTCGCATCGTCTTAATAAAGAGGGCATGTGAAATTATTAGCCGTTTATCAAAAGCCTTTGACAAATCAATATCTCATAGCGCACAGGTTTACAGTACTGCTATTTTGGACTATATATTTATTAAATATTTTGAAGTTGATGATGCCATAGGTTCCAGTTTAGTTTCTGCGTTTGTTAGAAAAAAATTATCTGCCATACAGCTGTACAAAGTGGGAAATATTCAGTCGACTTCTTGCGGTTACGTGTGACGTTTGCCAGAGCTCCATTCTGACATCATTTTATGTTGGCGGTTTGGCGTAGCGTTTAAACGGCGTTAGGCGTATCAACGAAGTTACGCTACGTTGAGCCCGGTTAGTACTGGGATGGGTGACCGTCTTCGGGCGGGTATACCACCTTGGTATGTAACCAGTCACCCAGGCCAACTCAGCCTGGCCATCCCTCCGTGGGTAGGCGCAGTGAGTACTGGCGATGGTTTTGGCCACTGCTAAGAAACAGTGAGTTCTACGTATCACTAGGCTCTGTTATCAGAACTGCTGGCATACTGATCTAGTCGGTTGAGACGCTGACTGTTAAAATTGAGCCGGCCATCCGGCCGACGTTGGTCGTTTGCTGGTTTAATTCGGTCTAACAACCCTCGCTGGCTCAAGGGAACGAGCTTTAATTCCACGTGAAGGACCTGGCTGTCTGTACGTGCGAAATCTTCTTCTCCTGTTTCAGACGACAGACTTGGCTGTACGTCAGAGTGCTTGCATGGGCTGTCGATGATTCAGACCCGTATAGATTGACCGAGATTTTCAGTTTTAATACGCGCATTTATCGCATTACTGTATTCAGTAAATAGCAGCTTTCACTTGCGGCCTACGACTGACAGTAGTTTATGAGTTTACGTTTCACGAGTGTTTTGCAGTCTGGCATTTGTGTTGCGCTACTAAGCTATTATAAACGCAGTTTTCAATTCCGGAACATTGAACGACCATCAAAGATCACCGATCAGAGGTTTGACCGGTGGCAAATTTCGTCCCGGTTGGGCACTTCGCGTTCAAGACTATCTCGCACTTGTAATCCGCAGAATGCTACTGATAATGGTTAGCGTTGTTGGGCGATCTTACTTACTCATTACGGATGCCAGTTAGTGGTCGTTTACGAATGAATGCATAATTCGTTGCACTTAAATCCGAGTGACGTAGCGTGCATGAGCGATGTCTAGAGCGCCTTGCGCCTAAGAAGTATGTGATTATTAACATGCAGTTATCATAGATTTTGTGTGGCTATAACAATTCCAAAATTTCAACTGCGTTATATTGATTCGCAAGCCAGTAGTACTGTTGCTTCCATAGCATAGTAGTTCTACCGTTGTGCCTAACTAATGACATTTTATTTTATTATTTCGCCGCCGTTAGGTGTGCAGAGTGTTGCGATAAGCGTGTCTGTTTGTCTGTCTGTCTGTCCGCTTGCTTATCTCAAAAATCACGCGCTCAAATTTCAGGAAATCTCCTGTAAATGTTACCTGTGGCCATGGCTCGGTCCGACGACAGTTTAATTAATATGTTATGTACTTCCGGTTTTGTGGATGACATCCTGTTGTCACATAATGGAGCCAATGGACCGGAGTCAAAGACGACGCTATGTTTCGTCGAGTTCGCCAGGTGGCGGCACCGGGGCGAAGTTGCTGTCTACGATTGCAGGCTTGTTTGCTAGATATCACCGCTGGGACAAATAGTGCGTCATTTAGGAAATACCCAGGTACAAGAGGTCTGATTGCCCACCTAATATCTCGTGGACTGCTTCTATGTTGTCTCAAAGCCCATCACTTCTCAGACTTGCGTGAAATGTCATCATCGGTTGCAGAAAGCCTGCTGACATGTACATAGGCCCAAAAAGCGAGACAAGGCGAGGCGACATTATAACCTCGTTGGCGACACTATAGGCCTAACATATGATCGAAGTTGTGCCTTGCCACTCGTCAGACTCCAGTATTGTAACTTGTCTTTCATATATCTGATAGTAACACTGTCGTCTTTATTATAGTTGTCAACACGGCGATTCGTTGAGAACTGATTACGCCATACTCTTGTATTGCGTCGACGGTGCTTAATTCGGCAGCTGCTGGGGTCCATTTTTAATCAACCGCTGAAGCAGAATAGTGCGGCGTTTCGTACGGCAACACACTAGTCAGCAAAAATGGGCGCGATTGTGCATTCTTTACTGTGATTGGATCGCTCCGAAGGTCAACTCGTCATTTTGCTGTCCGAGTGATCTGCTCCAGCGTGTTCTTTTCGGATATCATTGAGAAAACACAAACGCAAATTGGCGACACAGTAGTAGAGCCTATAGATGGCTAAAAACACGCAGCTTACAGACCTCACCCGACATGACCCAGATCCTTTTGACCCAAGAAGAACACGGTGGGGGAACCAGTCTGGCTGTTTTGCTCCATGCGTGAGTTATGAAGATGTCGTGGTGTCGAACAATGTGAAAACAACTATCTGTCTTTATATGTGCTTTTCTAGTGTGAAACTGACTTTTTGGGCAACAATCGTGTTCATACGGCAGTTCATCGTTTACATGGTTTACATAAAAATTCTTGCATAAAAACAAATTTGGCTAATGTTTCCTCCAAAAGTCAGTTGATGTATTGTTATACTGTTACAGGCTATGTACAGTTATTGATATAGGCTACTGTTGTATTTTCTGAACTTTGTGTCCTATCCGTGGTCAACTGATCATCGCATTGTATAACATGTAGATGAAATGAAACATGCAGTGATCGAAGCTGTGTTGACGTATACCGACCATTGTAGTCACGTAGCAAGGACGGTTTGAACGGACGGACGACATTCTATAGCAGCCGTCAACGTAGTTTGTATATTAACACTCGTACAGACGTTTTATCCACGCGAAGTCATCACGAATGTATATATCATGACATATGCATGCAACCTGGTGTGACATTTTAAGGCAGATGTTGTGTTGGCAATAATGACGACAGTTATTCCCAACTTAGTGCTGCGACCATGACAACTCGTTTTAGATAGATTTCTGTGTGAAAGTTTACAACTAGCCTTCTGACTTAATCGCAACAACAGCTGTCAATGCCGTTAATCGGTCCTCAATTAGATGTGCATTCGTTCATATACACTGTGTCCAAGTTGAAGCAAATCCGTACAAATGCAACGTGCTCAACATCGGTTACACACACAACTTTATTTCACCACACATGTGGTAGCAAAAAAGACACTAAACATAGGCTACATATAATTAAACAAAAGTTAGGCCTAAATAAATTAAATAAATGATACTTAACTAAGCTACATTAAGATTTCAGTTCGACGGATGCGCACACAATTCCAATTCCTTTTCGGCAAACTCTCGACAGAGTTCGCACAGTACATTCTTTGGTGACATTATGTTAGACGGAAACTTGCATTTGCGCTTAGTTATAGTATAGTGCGGATTTTGAACATTAAACATTTCCATACAGTAGGCCTAATTGCTACAGTTTGTACTCAAATTGGCCGCCGTTTATACGGACACGAGCACGCAGTCTAACACGTCCCTGTCTCACTGCTCGGTCGATGATGTCCTGACTGAAGTGACGCCATTCTTCGACTAGTCGCTGCTTCAGATGGTCAATAAAGTTACTTACTTACGTCGCGTGTCCTGGTGTGGTAGGGGCGTCGCTGGAACACTCTCCAGACTTCATAGTCTACTGGATTGAGACCTGGGGAATTGGGTGTATGGCCACATCAGTGGCGAGAAAATATGGCGTGTTTCGAGATAAAAACTACCGTCTCTCGAGCTCGTATTGTCCCGTTTCAGTAAGCAATGAACGTTTACATGTTGGAAACGCTTACAGTTCACGTTAAATAAATTGCAATTAGTGTAGTTAAAAAGATATAAGTTTCCGTTGAGTTACGGTGTATTTATAAAGATTGAATTTTGACATCGCTTCACTTGGGGCACACTGACACAGCGTATAGGTCTACTTACTAGCTATGAGCTAGCTCCCTACTGACTCTAATACTCTAGGAACCACATTCGTGATCCCCAATGTATCCCCACGGAACCAGAACACATAACCAGTACAGTACAAGTGCAATAACACCTGCCTAGAAACTTAGAAAGCTAAACGACCGGTCAGCCAGGTCGCCACAACGGAAAGGAAAGGAAGAGTATTTATATAGCGCCTTTTATATACTATGTATATCTCAAAGCGCTCAGGCATGGATCACAGTTTTTACCTGCAAATACATCATGCCTGCCTTTCCTTCGTAAGTGTTCATCAGATGGCACCACCTCTAACTGAGGTAAAAGACATCCAATTGCAGCTTACTACTCATCTATCGGCCCCGAAGGGATGAAAGGCTGAGTTGGCCTGGTTGGTTGACTTATAGCGGACGGTTTACCCACATAAGTGGTCAGCCGCCAGCTAAAGGTCGAGCGCAGGACAGGGAAAGTTCGCCAGCCAAAGACCGACGTTCTACCACTGTGCCACGCAACCTACATTGCAGTGCAGTAATTTTTCTGTTATTACTTGGAAAATAAATTTTGATTGATTGATTGCCTATGCACGCCTGCAGCAACAGTTTTCTTTCGTTCAACCACCTAATTTAGTCACAGGACAGAAATAGTCACCGGCTGACATTTTTTTCGATGTTCCATATTACCACAGCATACACATGCACAACTGAACATGCTGTGACATTATCATGCTGTAGTGTTACTTCGCATTGCAGCGTTGCAGAATAACAGTGCTTAGTTTGTTGTCCTTCTGCATAAAAATTGGTGAAATTTGAGGATTTCGTCCCGTATTATTTTAGGGGTACTTTAAGGAAATCAGCGCAGCAGTGCTTCTATTGGGGCTAAAATCACACTGTGTGGTTAAGTTTCGAGAATGTCGGTTGACGAACAGTAGCCGTTTATAATTTAAAAGATGGTGCGGTAGGTCTATACCGGGCGTTGGTTTGATGGACGCTGCGGTAGGCGTTCATTGTCGGATTGATCTATGGTTGTACTAATAGAGCTATTAGTCGATGGCACGACACAGCGGTGTCTTCAAGCGACGCGACGTATTGGCGTCGAAGCGTGTCATGTGAAATGTGTTTCATCGCCGTCTCCGGATGTCCTACAATCCTACATAGTGATAGTCGCCATCAAAGATAGCTATGAATATGATAAAAATAACACGCAAAATATCAACTAAAATAACAGTAGTCTATACATTACAAACGTTTAAACACGACTATCTGCAGCGAGAGCGAGGTATTTTCGAAGCCACGACGTAATGTTTTTTCTTAATTAGACAACTTGGCATCCCAACCATCCAAACTGCAAATAACTTTGTTATCAAAACGTGGCAATTACTGTAAGCAATACTGTAAACAAAGAAGGGTGCATTGCAGTGTACAATAGAACATGATTAAATTTATTTGTTCAGGATTGTTCCTACGCTCCGATTAACTAAGAATGAATTGACTTTACTTATCCGAGTCTAAATACTAGGTACTTTAAGCTTTAGTACCAAGCGGTTTCCAAAGGGTGTCCTATGTGTACTAGGGCGAGTAAGTAAACTAAGATTATCTATCCCAGATCTACTTTTACTCGACAAAACGGCAATACATAACACTAAACTAATACGGACATGGTTAATGCACTTTCGTTTGGCGTAGAGGCCAAATGTTTGTCCTCGACTGGCTTCAAAGCCAAAGTTTTGGCTTCACCTGCATGACCTCGATAATAAGACTTTGGCCTCAGCCTCAGCCTATACCAAAATGTTGGCTTTGGCCACGTAACATCGGCCTTGGCAAAGGCATATCGGCCTCGACTTTCCGGCCTCTGCCTCGAGGTGAAACTTTGAGAGGGTGACTCCGTTGGAATTTCGCCGATTAGTTTTCTGATGGGTCCCTGGGCTATCGTACGGCGTTGTTTGCGTGATCCTATGTTCAGCCGTTTTGGTACAGTGCCGACTTGTGACAGACAGACAGACAAACGGACGGACTACATAACAACAGCATATGCTGCGCTAGCATAGCGTCGCGCGGTAGAAATTAGTCAAAGATGTATGTCTCACAATGAAGTCCTTTGAAACATTCTACAATGTTTGCATTGCAGTAATTGCCTCGGGCTCGTTTTCGATTGACCTACTTAGCAATGAGGCCAACCGTGAACAGAGCCAATTTTCCACAACGTAGACTACATGATTTATTGACAGGTTGTGATTTATCATCATCATCATCTGCGTTTATTTCGGACCGTAGTCCATAGAAACTGTAAAAAAAGCTAAAAACAACAGACATACTAAGGTACAATAAAAACCATAAAGATAAAATTACAATACAGCAATG
>Ga0209780_1001646_pt1 | contig 15044 bp, 12 predicted proteins | sample WorMetexBAHAMAS2_FD_187384 | JGI IMG/M metagenome (GOLD analysis project Ga0209780, IMG submission 187384) | Marine gutless worms symbiont microbial communities from Max Planck institute for Marine Microbiology, Germany - Inanidrilus exumae... | ecosystem: Host-associated > Annelida > Digestive... | reverse complement strand
GCTAGCTGACCCACAGTGCACGTTTACGTGTCAAAATTCGTCTCGATCGGTTTATTCTATCGCCCTCTGACGCATATGTTTCGCCGCTAGGGGACACTGAAAATTTGAGGGTAACCACACCCCGTCTCCCCCTGTCTCCACAAATATATGAAAAGTGGCACGACATGTATGTAATGGGGTGGTTTGGGCTAGAGATTTAGAGAGGGTGAATGGTGCAAAGTATTTATATGACCGGATGCGCTTCCTGACTCCAACCATGCTAATCACACTGAACATGTTTTAAGACAGTAGTGTAATTGCAGTGATCACTAATGTTGTTATTGCACTGTGATCTAGGTATTATACGCTTCACACAGCTCGTGAAGTTGCTGGAGAAACAAGATGCTGAAGTGCAACGACTTAACAGCGAACTGCGTTCCATAGTTTTGCCGCCGATGTCGCCGACAGAGGATCCAACTACGCGAGTATCAGCTCCGGTCTGAAGTAATACATTAGCAACAATAGCTGAATCGACTCAGAACCACAGCAGAATCATTGATGCGGCTGCGGTCGACAACTGACTGTGACATTTTATACTACAGGAACTGACAATCAGCCTGGAAACAGAGCCACTGTTACGAGAAAAGTACACTAAATGTTACTAAAACATCGACAATGACAGCATACTGTGTACTTTGTGAAATAATGAGCTAAGTCTACTAGTCTACTAATTAAAAGTCTACTAAATATCTTAAGTGAAAATATAAAAGACTAAGGGCTGGTTTTTCCACCGCAAATTACGCAATCTCTGATTAATTTTATGGTCGAAGTTAATCATCAATTAACCAAGTTGCATTACCCTGCATTTTTGATCTCCAGTTAGTAAATTTGCGAATAGTTAATGCTATTAATTAACTGTACCTACTTTCGTCTTTTCTGATTGGCTGTCGGTGCGACCTGAATTGAGCAGTGCTGCAATGACGTCACTGCCCCATCTTATACACCAAGATCCATGTGGACCTTGTTATACACAGCCGTCATTAAAGATGGTTTACGGATTTTGTAATCGCAAAGCGACCCCTTCGTGTTATTTGCCGACATGTATGCGGTTCTGCAATGTATCTCATTCAGCAGTTTCGTGACGGCGAACTTTGAGTTTGAATCGCTGGCAGAATTTAACATCATCATAAGCGGATTCCTCTGTGGCAACTGGCAAAATGATGTTTACTTCACTCAGATGTCTCTTCATGGCGAAAAAAGCAAAATAACTAACTCTGCAGATCCGTCATTGTTAACGCACAATTAATGAGTAAATTGGCGAAAAATTAGCAATTAAGACAATGGACGATTTAATTGACCGTTAGGTGGCGGTTGAGAAACGACATTTGAGTTAATCAACAATTATCTGCCAATTGTAATAGGTCATTAAGTTAATGGAAGATTAATTTGCGATTGAAAAACCGGCCCCTAGTTTCAAAATAAGGCCAGTTCCGCTTGATTACAGACTAGTCGGACTCTGTCGTCACAATGATACTTCAGTAGTGAAATGAAATTGAATGTACTTGACTAGTGACCAGTACTAGCTGACAATCAGGCAGATTTACAACTACAGCTATAGCTCCAGGACATTACAGTCATGATTTTTAGCCACATCTACTGTTTTCTGAATGATGCCGTAATTTTTTTACTTTTCTTGCATGTGCCATTCTTAAGTGTTTGTTTAGGTCCGTTTGTGTTCGTCTGCGAGGGTCCAGTTGGTTATCCGGGCTCCAGCTACATTGTTAGGTCGACTCTTCGACAGAGTCGACCTAAACAAGCCGGTGTCAAATTTCCGTGTGTACATCCGTATCCACAAAAATCTTCTTCGTTTCAATGAAATTTGGCTTGCAGGTAGAGGTCGAGTAATGCACAACGGTATGCAGTATGACCCGATCCAAGGTCAAGGTCACGAGCTCTTCAAAGTTGCAAATCAGACCGTTTTCAAGAGCTATCTTCTCTGCCATTTACAATGGCAGCTGGCAACTGACCACGGATTCTTAAACAGGGGCACAATATCTAAATTTGATCAGGCCGGATTTTTGATATTTGGCCTAGTTTTTTTGTGTCACATAACTTTGAAGTTAGCACAAACGTCAGTTGCGAAGAGTCGACCGTCAGTCCCTGTACGTGGCTAATTTTTTAACAACTGGGGATGCATTTTTCATGGCAGAGTTGGTTGCCGCCAATGGTGTTGCGGCACAACTTTGCAACTGACTTGGTTAACCAATTGGGGGTCGTTGTCGACATGAAAGTGCAGCGTTTATGTTGTGATTAGTTGTCTCATTGTGTCAGGTCACTGAGTTCATGATGCACTCTAGATGACATTTATTGACTGAAGATTTTAATATATTGTTGTTTATTGCTAGACTCCAGGTTCTATTATAAGCGTGGAGTCCAACCAAAATGTGGAGTCCTCCAAAAGACAGCATCAGAGCTGTGATGGTTGTCTGGAGGGAAAAGAATCAGAACTGTTCTGTGCTTTGTTGTGTACAGCAGTTGTGCACAATGATATGCACACACGTGAACAGTTCTTAAATTTGCGTTGGTTTATGTTTAGATTTCGTTTTTGTGTATTTGTCTAGATTGAACATTATATGTGTTGTTATGGTAGCTTAGATCAGTTTATTCCTGTGTTGCTTGCTTTTGTTGTGTTGAGCTTAGTTTCTTCAGTACTAAGCCAAGAGATTGGCTGGGAAGAATGTCTTCGAAATGACCTATTTTGTGTCGAGTGTGATGTAAAACCTTCAATCATCAATATAGGCCTATGTGCATGCTGTTACTTATTTAACGAGGTTTGACGTGACCTCTGCTCATCTGAACATGCCGTCATGCAATTAAATATACCTGCCACAAAGTTATAAAATATGTTTTGTCAGAGGACTGTTATGTATTGTTTCTGCACGAAATTTGGTCAGTTGATTCTCGGGAAAATCATTGAAACTGTTGCCACAATGTGTCAGATTTTAAGGCTAAAATGCACCAAAATCCAAGTTCAGGGAGGAGGGAAGGCGAGAGAAAGGGGGAGGGAAGTGTTGTGGAGTACAAAAAATCCTTAAAACAGACTGTGCTGGATTCTTCTGTCTCACGTACTGTCCAACTACAATTGACAGTTAATAGTTCATCACTGCATCATTTTGAACTAGATGCTAAATGTTATGATCTGAATATGAACGTTTTTTACACGATGCAAATGTGGGTTTTACCTTCTTTTATTAAATTGTTCTGCTGTTACTGTAAAATGAACTCATAGGCTGCGACAGAGTTCAGATACTGTGTAAAAATTTGTACAGACGCTAAATTGTGTCCTTCTGTCAAATGGTTTTATGCATCATCAGACTTACTGTACACCACCTTGCAGCCCCAAAGAGGCAAAATTCACACAGGTATTGTTACCCTCATTGGGACGATTACATAGAGGCAGCATTTGAGCCTGGAAAACATAGCATTAGCGATGAACCGGAAGTCATAAATGGACTGTGTAAAATTACATGTACAGCACTGTAATTTTAACTTTTCATAATGAAATAAAGGACTGTTTGAGGTCACAGGCAGTCAACAGAGACTAAAGTAATTCACAGGGAAAAGTGTTCTATTTCATGGTGCATGTTTGAAAATGTGTCCATTTTCATCTAAAATTCAAAGAGGCAGTTCAGAAGAATTTCCATAAATTTCACGGACTATACAGGCCTTATAATATGCTTTCTAGCTGTAATATGTAGGAAATTTGTCATCAGTTGTCATTTACGAATAATATACAAAGTCATAAGTCATGCTGTACTTGTGCATACATAGTTTTTTTGAGTTCTTCACAAAGTCCATGTAGAAACATATTGACAAAAGTTCTATAATCTTCACAAATGAAACTAAATGCGTTGAAATTCCTGAATGACATTGAATTTCATGGTAGTGCACATTTTTCGCGGAAGACAGAGCCATGAAACTGTTAATTAGATTAGTCAGTTAGTTAATCAGTTGGGAGTTTAATGTCCCCTTTCAGCACGAATATGGCTATATCAGAGACGAAAGGTCGGGTGGAGAGCTATCCTTACCCAGTGAACGAACGAAGGCCAGCGATATATTAACCTCAACCCTGGCTGCCTTTTTGTTCAGCAGCACCCAAAAAAGGGAAAGGAATCAAGAGGCTCATTTAAATTATTACACTAGTGCCTACAAAAGGGGAAGACAACTATCGCATCACAAAGAATAAACTAAACGAAATACAACAAAACACCAGAATAAATGTTAACTAAGCAATACAGAATTTTTACAGAGAACACAAAATGAATGGAACAAACTAAACCCAGGTTCGATCGCCTCCTACGGCCTGGAAACGGAGTGGTGACACTTCTGGAAGAAAGAGAAGGGATGGACAAAAGAGAATAGGTAAAGCGAATGAGAAAAGGGAAAAAGTAAGAAAGAGCAAAAGATGAGGAAGTGACTTGACAAGGTAGGTAAAAAGGCAGGAAAGGGGGTACCCTGGCCCACGCGGTGTGGCCGCCATGCGTGGTATTACATTGTTCTCTAGCAATCACGAAAATGGTCCAGTTAAGAACTAGAAAACATAGGCAGTCGTATTGACATGCAGACTCACGCCAGCAGCAGCAGCACACATCACTAGCAACCGTGAGAACTTGACCTTTGGACCTCAGGGTCAATGCATGCCTAGCGACTGCTATTGAGTATATGTGTACCAAGTTTGGTGTTGATAGCTCAAGCCATTTTCCTGTCAGAGCGTGGACAAACAGACAGACATACCAACGCAACTGAACTCCCTACTCATGCGGGCGGCTATACAGACGACGTGGGTAAATATGGCTACTACAGACCAATTGCAGAAAATGATATGGCTTGTTGAATATGCAGAATAGCTTCACTGATCTACAATAGAACCTCCATCATTATCACTTGATGCTCTGGATGCCCCACTCGTCGGCAGCTACGTCAAAATGGCTGAAAGGATCGAGGTGATTGTTTAAAACAAGGCCTACATGCCCAACAGTTAGTTTGTTAGTTAAGAGTTCAACGGTTCTTTTCGGCACATATATGGCTATACCAGAGACAAAAGGTCAGGGGTGGAGAGCTATCCCTACCCAGTGAAGGAAGGCCAGCGATATAATAACCTCAACCCTGTCTGCCTGTTTGTTCGGCAGCCACCCAAAAAACAGAAGCTCATTTAAATTATTACACTAGTGCCTACAACAGGAGGAGACAACTATCACTACGCAATAAAAGTATATCAAATACAACAAAAAAGAGCATCCATCCGTAACTAAAAATACATATAGCAAAAAATTAACACAAAAAACCAAAGCCATGTTTAGGGATAAGGAGGAAAGGTGGTGATTGCCTCGGGCCCACACGGGGCATATGCCCAACAGATTTCATGCAATATAAGGAGGTATCAGTTTCTTCAAAAATAAAGCTGCTTCTTTCCATAAGCCTGATCCATTTTCACCTTTTCCAATTTCCACTGCTCCACAGGTGATGTCACAGACCGTGTGCGACTGTCTCCAGTTAATAACAATCGCCCAATTTTCTTAATTACTACTGTACATTCACTATTATGTTCACAATTCACGGACTAATTTTGGATGGACATCCAGCCAGGTAACAGTGTCCATTTGGCTGTCACATTCTCACTCAAAACAGTCAATGACAGAAACTCAACTTTGATGACACTTAGTTTCAATTTCACCTGCAGATTAAATTCAATAAAGCATAACAAGTCCACGTTCATTTCTATAAGCAGTAAAACGGTTAAACAGTTAGTTTCATGAACTCGTGGAAAGTTGCGAAGCAGCAGACTGGTCCAGAAACCATACAAGCTTCCCATTCACAGGTCGAACTTGTGCTGCTGGCAATGGAGGATCGTCTGTTTGTTCAACCACACGCTGTAATGCAACAAACAATATCCAGTCTGTGGACATTCTAGCTATATTGCAGAGTGTTACCTATAACTCGATTTTTACAGGCCGAATGCTCTTCGTAATGCCCAAGCCCAACCAACAATGTCAAAGCACTGAAGGCAGCGATGGGCACGTGATGTTAAAGCAGGAGACAAGATCCAGACGTTGGCCTCACCAGCCAAGACGGGACGTTTATAGGTCACTAGACGCCACAGAGACGTTAAAATAGGCCTAGTAATACACTGACATATTCCCTATTTGTGTTAACACTGCCATAATAGCGACTGCTGATTTGGCTTATTATATTAACGTGGCTTGCAAAATGTGGTCAAATCGTCTTGGGCATAAGATGCAAATAGCCGAGACCGAGATGTCAGCCTCCCGAGACCGAGACGTTATAATTTCTTCTTACAAGACGAGACTGAGATGAAACGTGGGTGCGCCCCGATACACCGAGACTGAGACCATATCCACATCTTGACTGAAGTCAAGAGTGTAAACCTAAACCAACAATATGCTGTAAAAACTGCTCGTGTGTGTATATCACTGTACACAACTGTCATTACACAATACAGCACGGAACAGTTCCGATCATCTTCCCTCTCATCATCCAGACCATCATCCTTGCTCAGGCATTGTCTACTGGAGGGGACGATACTCCTCCACAGCTTCATGGATGACTGAAGCGAGTTTTAACGGGTCAGATATTCCTGTCACCAAACCCACAACACTGCTGAAGCACAGAAGGGAACCACAGAAAATCAATCACTAGCCTTATCTTTACCATATCACTTAGTGCATTGTTAACAAACATAGCTGTGGTCTGTGACTGCGGGCTGCAGCATGTATCTTCAATGCTGCTAGGTCCTGCTATGATAGTAGTCAAGTTTGCACTGCACGTATGACACTGGAACTTGTTTCTATCCTCTCTGGTGATTTTAAACTTAGTTATAGCAGAGACAGTACGTCTATGTTTGAAGTAGAATCTCTTATTCAGTTTTTATGTACTAGCTAATCTTTGTCATTTACTTCTATGCATACTTCGTTTACGAGCTTCATAATAAATATAAATATAGCAGCCTACATGTCACATCATGCCATTAACTGATACAATCAGTGTTCACATACAACTCAACAACAACAACGCAAAAAGTTGCAGTTAATGGAGCCAACTGCCAGACTCCAATGAGCAAAGCTCAGCAAATGGCTGCGAGATGGTCGAACTAAGTTGACAACACCGGTGATGGTTAACGTGCCGTGGCAAAAAAGCAGAGAAATCGGCTAAGTTCAGAGTCTGGGACAAGGTTACAGAGGGAAGTACGTTTGCTTTGATTCTGTACTGAAAACCGGTTCCATCCATTTAGCTGTTTCAACAGAACACCAGATTGTGACAGACAGACACCGGGCCATAGCATATACTGCATGGTAAAATAAAAATGCCACTCACAATTGTATTTGCAGTAAAACAAGTGGCCAAAGAATTTTGACAAAAAACTGCATCGCAGCAGTGGATTTTTCATGGCGGAGAAATTTAATGTGACACTGGCTAGGTGGGAGCCTATTTCTACTGGCCCAGCATATTGAATGATCCCTTCTGCTGCATACAATTACTGATGATTGAATGGTCACTCATGCAGTGAAGACTGCAGCAGCGACTGCCAATGCTTTTGAATGTGCCACATAACCCGCAAAATTGCCCGTTCCCATGGGAGATCTTGACCCCATCTAATAATGGTTCCGTGGGCCCATGCGAGTCAGCCCCCAAACTGCATTTCAGTCGGTTCAGCAATTTTTACAGGGCTCAGGAACGTACGGTGGCCCACAAGTGCCAACCTTTGTACGAAGACCGGGCACACTACACCGACACCATATGACACTACTTTTTTCGTGGTGTGACACCACACTAGAAAAGTAGTGTGGCGTGTCTGTGGTGTTGGTGTGGTGTGCCCGGTCTTCGTACAAAGGTTGGCACTTGTGGGTCATCATACGAACGTGACCAACACATAGACTGACAGACCAATCATACTCTTTCATATGTAGCAATAAACTGGTATCACTACAATGTGGCCTAAAAATTGAGCAAGTGGCTCTACAATGTTCTCAAGTGGACCATGAAAATAAACAACAGCAAAGGTTATGACAGACACAAGCTATTGTAAATTTAAGAATTTTCAAGTAGCTAAAACATCCCAGCATGTAAATGCAGCGGACACAGGCTGCTAGCAACAACACACTTACTTTAACAATCTCTGCTTTGCTGGCACCACAGGCGACGAAAATTACACATCTTGCATTTAGAAGAATTGGAAATGTGAAGGTTATCCGCTGAGATGGAGGCTTCGGAGAATCATTTACTGCTGCCACCCAACGTTGATTCTCCTGTGCATAATACACTTAGTTCTCACGCAAACAGAATATTTAGCAACAGGTAACGCATTCAGTCGTGTGTGTCCATTTCCACTCTACCTTTTGAAATTGATATTTGCATGTGTATGAGTCATGACCATTGTTTGCCGGGATAGAAAGTCAAGGTCAAGGACTCAAGGTCAATGCAAAATGTAGTGTGCTACACAAGTATCTACAGTGGCGTCCTATGAGTATTGACTGATGGCCATAATGGTAGGTTTTTATTGTCACGTCATCTGCTGTGCACTAGGATGGCAAGGCGTGTGGTGTGCCACGGCCGAGTGCAGCGGCAGAGTCCAGCGCACGTGGGCAAGGTAACACAGTCGGTCTGACCTCGATCCTCGACTGAAGACAATTTTTCTAGTCTCTGAAATGTTCACACTGAGCTGTAATAGTTAGTTAGATGGAGTTTAACGTCCCCTTTCAGTACAAATATGGCTATATCAGAGATGAAAGGTCAGGGGTGGAGAGCTATCCCTACCCAGTGAACGAAGGCCAGCGACATATTAACCTCAACCCTGGGGCCTTTTTGTTCAGCAGCCACCCAAAAGGGAAAGGGATCGAGAGGCTCATTTAAATTATTATGCCAGCGCTTACAACAGGGGAAAACAACTATCACACCGCAAGACTAAACTAAACCAAACACAACAAAACACCAGAATAAATCTTAACTAAGCAATACAAATAACATAATCATAAACAAAACAAACTAAACCCAGGTTCGGTCGCCTCCTATGACCTCACGCCAGGAAACAGAGTGGGGCGATTATGGTAGAAAAGGATGGGATGGTCAATAGAAGAAAATAAGTGAATAAAAAAAGGAAAAAAAGAAAAAGTAATAAAGAGCAAAAAATGAGGAAGTAAATGTACAAAGGAGGAGCAAAGGCGGAAATGGGGTACTGTAGCTCCACACAGGGTCTGAACTGTAATGATCACTTGGTATAAACTTCAGAATTTTTGAGTGAATCAAGATGTCTCTTGTAGGTATATGCAATGGCCTTGCTAAGTTGCTACTGTGTCAAGGATTAAATATAGCTTACTCGCACAGAAGATGAGGGACTGTCGATAATTTATGCAATATGGTGACGTAGCAACAACCACGACACAGTCGACATTTTCACAGCTTTTATTTAACAGAACATTTGTCTATATAGTCAACGTGGCTAAGGCTGGATTTTGAAAAAATCGCCTTGAAGTAGTGATTATAGAGCTGCTATAGCAGCTGAAATTCAATTAGAGTATGGTATTTGAGCTCTTTTTGTTATAGCATCAATTAGAATTCCAAGTCATTAATAGGTAAAGTACATATTGGTAATCATTCGAAGTGTGACTTCTACCGGCTTGATGCCCTTGCTGACAGCCAACCATCAGCGTCACTAATTATGAATTCTCGAAATAAAACAGACAGATTTGCCAGCTCCCATTGATAATGGCCAGATTTACAACTTTGAAAGGCTCGTGACCTTGACCTTGGATCGGGTCATACTGCATACCGTCGTGCATCACTCATCGATCTCTACCTACATGCCAAATTTCATTCAAATTGAAGAATCCTTTTTGTGGACGGACGGACGTACAGACGGACATTTGAGACCGGCTTTATTAGGTCGACTCTGTCGAAGAGTCGACCTAAAAATGACGTAGTTATGTACTGAATCCAATGAACCAAGCTGCAGCTGCATTTTACATTAACCTAGACTGAAACAATGCATCACGACCTGCAATAAGCAACTGACCTTCAGAAGATGGTGGCCCGGAAACAGGGAACATGTGTGACCGTCAGGACCCATTCCTAGCACCAGCAAGTCAAACCTTGGAATGTCGACACTGCCAAAGACGGTCTTCAATTTGGCAGTATAGTCCACCGCAGCCTCTTCAACTGGTCACACAAATCACAATGCAATAAGTCTGATAGTATGACACAGCAACCAAAGAATAAAAATCATTCTCCAAACAAGTATCACATAGTTTCTAGCTGTGCAAGATCACTGACTGGCTGCCTGGTAAAATACATAGCCATGTAGGTGGTGCAAAAAACAGGCCACTGGTCACTTTTAGTAAGGTGCCGCATATTTCACAAAAAAGTGTAGCTACATCTTTAAAAAGTACGGTGAGCATTGCAAATTTACTGCAGAGTCTGAAAGTGAAACAATTATCAATTCAAAATCAGTCAAAATTTGACACAGTTACTGGCAATTGGTATAGGTGCCAACTTTTCCTGACTCATCACTGCAACACCTGTAGTGTCTGGCAAAAACTGTATGTGAGTCTTGACTAGAGGTAGAAGCTGGACTACATCCCAGCATCAACATGGATGCCTTCGCCTGACCTCCAAAAATCTACAATCAGGTCATCAGTAGGGGCTAGTAAATATTCCCTGCAAGTTTTATCAAAATTGTTTAAGGCGTTCATGAGATATCAGGGTACCAATATCTGTCTAGATGAATGAATGGACGAATGAGTGAATGTGGCAGATGGGCAACCTGTTTGCTGGCGCTGTCGGGTGGCAAAGGCATCAAACTGCAAATATCCAAATGATGTACAGGTAACAGAGTAAAATGATATAACACTGTTAACTCAACAAGCAGTGCTCTGCGTCCTGCTAAGCTGTTGTCTATTGACAGCATAGCTAGTGAGCAGCAAAATGTATGCACGCAATAACGAGATCATAATTCTTCAATGAACAGGCTTCATAGTGATTCTTGTATTTAGTTTTATGTCATAATAAATGGGGAACTTAGCGAATGCCTCAAGAATAGCATGGTTTTTGACCATGTGTATAATCTTACTGCACATCTTCTAATGTGATGTCAAAGTTTTCACTGTTCCATCACAAGCCAGTGCATAAACCGTGAAAATGATTACAAATTAACATAGTCGTTTAATTCATCGCATGAAATTATTAAACTCAAATGAAAAGATACCTGACAAGTGTGTGCTGTCGTCAAAAATGTGGTCTCTTGAGACTGAAACACGACTGAAGAGATGTTTGTTATAAAAACCATATGTAGATTCAGGATCACTTTCTGAAACATGCCTCTCATCACAAAAGAAAATTCTCCACTTTGACCAGTCCGTGTCAAATGTCGGTAAATGTTCACAAAGATATTTTGCTGCGCTACCACCTAAAATCATAGTATTGTTCGACAAAAATACGAAATCACAACACACAACCTAAACGACCAGTACAAAACAGTTTGCATATACTCTGGTAACAAATGTATTACAAAGTTACAAACATCACGCAAGCAAATCGCTATTAATAATGGCCAATTTACTTGTGGTACAGTAAGTTTCTTGTGTGTTTATGTGTCGTGATGACACAATATGGCTGTGAGGGAAAATGATTGATGTGCTACGATACTGCACAAATTATTGCGATACGATATACGGTCCAAAAACGCTCTGCCATATTTAACAACTGCATGTTGCTACTTACATGTACACTACAAAAGTAGGCTTATGGTCAAAAGTCCAACATTAATGTAGCATTCTCACTGACGCCTTCAGACATATTCGAATGCCGTCAAAGGTCGTCGACAGCATTCAAATGCCGTGGACGACCTCCGACGGCCTTCGAACGCAAGGGAAGGGATAATATCAAAAATCTAGCATGGACCAATTACAGCAGCGTTCAAACTGATGCCATCAACCGTGGTCGACCGTGATCGACGGCGGTCGTACACTGTCAAATGCCATTGACAGCATTTGCACACATATGAACAAAAATCTAGCACTGCTAAATTTCAGTAGTATTCTCACTGACGTCATGGACCGACATCGACAGCGTTCAAACGTTGTCGATGACACCAGCATCAGTGAGAACGCTATACTCTAATCTAGCAATGCAAGATTTTTAAACCGTCCCCACCTTCGCACACCGACGTTCGAACATCGTTGATGACGTCTGAACGCATCAGTGAAATTTAAGACTTCACTCTAGCAGGCCTCCATGCAATTACTGGCACTTTGCATGTCCTGTGGATCTGTTGAATGTGTCAGCCGGCTTGGAATGTGACATTAGTTACTCCCCACCCATCAATCTTTGTTGCTGACGCCAATAGCACTTAATGCAACCTACTTCGGGCAACACACCTTACTAGGATAGTGCAGATCATCAATTCGTTGAAGAGGAAATTATCACGATATGGATATGATGCGATACGCCTTCTATATCGCAATATTCAATACGATGCGATGTATCGTGCCATCACTATTATGTGTATTTGCAGTGGTAAAAGTAGGATTTGAGAGGTGGAACTATGGCGAGCCTATAATGCGGGTCTGGGGGCAAAGACCCCAGCGGGGTCAAGGGGCAGAGCAAAGCCCCCCTGAAGCTGAAAGCTATTTAGCCTTTAAGCGTCCAAAAAGCACATAATTTGCCACTTCTGTGCATTGTGCAAACTGCCCAGAAATCCCAAAAAGTTCCACTAAAATGGAGTTAACTCATTATGCAGCGTTTCTTCTACTTGTCTACGTAAAGGTTGCAGGTGCCAATGCCTTAGGTAGCAAGAAGTTAACATCGGTTATACACTTGTGCCACACTTGAGTATCGAATAGAAATCTTAGTTACAGCAAAGAAACCAGACAGTCGCAGTCCTTGTCAGTTAAAGGGACAACAGCGAAACATTCTAAAGTTTACATGAAACAGTCGTCGTCGTCGAATGATACAACCCGAAAGTCATGCTGATAATCGTACCGGTCGTGTAAACTTGCAGCGTGGATGTCGGCTGAGAGTGTGGCAGGCATATTGCGGCGACGGCCGCGTGGCTTATGCGTCATCTCCGTGGTATCACTTCAATTCTCTTGAGATGCAGAGATGCTTTTTAAGTTGTCATCTCCTCTCAAGTAGTCAATACTGCCCCGCCTAGCCCTCTGTGTGTGCGGTTTTGTACGGTGGTGGTCTGGCGGAACGCAGTGGCGGAACTGCGTTCCACCAACTACAAGTGACGGAACACTACTCTGCTCTAGCCATACCAGTACAGCTACATTCATTTCTGAACTGAGCTGGAAGCTTAACGCCCATACGTACGTGGGCTAACTCTGCTCAAAATGATAGGCGCCGGAACTCAGTTCCGCCGCATTCCGCCTTAATTTGACCACTGTGTATTTGGTGTTTTCTCTTGGTTTTTGTGAATGGTTGTCAGTATCAAGAGTGACCAATCGCCTAGAAAGACTTGTTTCTAACATGTGTCGAATGCGACGTTGAAGTCAACTCACCTACTTACTCACATACCCAGTCTGCAATGTTGATAACTAATGAATTGTGGCACAGCTGCCACAAAATACCTAGTGTAAAAGCAAAGCCCCTAGTATAATCAAATAATTCTCAAAATAAACCATCAAGCAAAGAAAAACAGACACTCGTATTCACTTCTATCTAGTGTTGTTACGGTAACCGAAACCGCCGCCGAAACCTAGGTTTTTTCCGTCGTCATTGACGGTTTTCAGGCGGGTCTCTATGCTAAAATTGTCAAGATGAATTCAGCGAATTTTATCCAATAACATTTTTGCGTCAACTAGTGTTAGAGCAAGTGCGTCATTTTCAACCGATACCGATATCGATATGTGTATTGAGCAAACGTAATACAACGTGACTAAAGATAACGGCGTCCAACGCCGCCTCAACGACGGCGGCGGCGGTGCCTGTCTGTTTGCACACAGTTACCAGTGAACAAACTTCTAAGTGTACTCCTGGAAACTGATATCAGAGTTTACTACTGTTGTTATGCAGTACTTTTAGCAAACGCTTACAGTGCAGTCTGTGATGTTAATGTAGGTGAAGCAAAGGATTCCATTTTAGTATATTTAACTGTACAATACACTGGAGACTGTGAGGTTTGGGTCTGCCATTCCGGAGGGCCGCCATTCCAGAGGGCCGCCATTCCGGGGGTCCGCCATTCCGGGGGTCCGCGATTCCGGGGTCGCCAATCAAATGTCTGCCTGTGGTCATCCAAGGTCATCAAGCCACGTGGATGACAAAAAGCATGCTTCTAAACTATGCGACAGATTACCAGAAGAGTGAAGCACTGATCTAAGCTCGCTGTGTTGTGCATGAAAGATAGGAAACAGCCACAAGGTTGACTTCATCGATTGCTACCAACCAGGTGTGTATTACTTAAAATGCTTAAAATGTAGGTGGGTATATACGTCGCAATAATTGACAATTGGAGCAATTAATTGAATATGGACAATTAGGCTTAAGTAAGTATGCGTTGGCGATTAAAAACTGGAGGTTGAACTTGATCCTACCCCCTCCCCTATACACCCCTAGTACCAACGGAAAGCATACTAGAAACTTCCTATTGGTGGTTAGGCATAATATCAATACCGGCGCCTAAGTCTAGCAAGTACAGGGGTCAAAGAGAGTTTTAGGGGGCACATAGCGAGTGATACATTAAGAAATACCCTGGCTACAGCCCCGCCAAGGGGGCCAACTTTTCCTGTGGTGCCAGGCCCCCTTATCCCTCACTGGCGCCTGCGCTGCATAATATTGTAGCACGAGTCATAGTTCGCACAATTTAGAAGCCGTCTGTTTTTTTCAAATGGCTTTTTTCACGGGAGTAGGATGGTGGGTCTATTCGACGTTATCACGGCTTGTACGGTAGTACAAGCTGTTGTAAAAGCGACTAGCCAAAGTAATGGGAAAGGCCAAATTTTGACCCCTGGGGCTCCGAAACCCCTGAACGGATTTCGATGAAACTTGGAATATAT
>Ga0209780_1001645_pt1 | contig 15048 bp, 8 predicted proteins | sample WorMetexBAHAMAS2_FD_187384 | JGI IMG/M metagenome (GOLD analysis project Ga0209780, IMG submission 187384) | Marine gutless worms symbiont microbial communities from Max Planck institute for Marine Microbiology, Germany - Inanidrilus exumae... | ecosystem: Host-associated > Annelida > Digestive... | reverse complement strand
ACAGCTGGGCGTATTCGTCAGCGTCCGACGTCGTGGAATCGTACAGCTTCGAGCACAGAATGTCGCGGCGGAACGCCGTGGTGTCGAGTTTCCGGATCGGTCGGTAGCTGTATGTCACCGTTACTGTTTTCGGTTAGTTTGAGGCCACGTGACCTGAACACATCCTCTTTGGGGGGTAAACTATCGTATATGCACTCATACTTGTCAGTATCAGTATGTACACGAAATCTGAAATGCCTAGTTTCACCCATACCAAAGATGATTGGGGAGCCTACAATTTAAAAATAGGTCACGTGGCCCTAACCACACCCTTTTGCGGGTGGTTTGTCATCTGTTGGCTTGGACTTGGTAGGATCAATCTCCCCAAAGATAAGAAAGGTGATGCAAGATACAGAAAACGGGGTGGTTTGGGGGTAGATTGGGGTCACTCAACCTTGCTATCCATGCTGTTGCCCAACAGGCATGCCCTGCCCCAGTTTATGGTGGCCTTGTTAGCATCTGTTATGCATTAAATATGCATTCACTGTCATATCCTGTGGTGAGCTACTGACTTGTCGCACTGTGTTGCAGTGGCTGAGCGTTTGTGTGTGCTGGCTGCGGATGCATAAAGCATCATCAAAGAGTTGTCTGCTGCCGCAACATCTGACAGCCTCCTGACGCAACACTGCCTGCATCTGATTCTCATGTTTTGCTGTATTTTGGCCAATTTGCTGAGAGGCAAATGATTGCAGCGTGCAGTGTAATGCAAAAGTGTCCCGTAACACTGAGGTTTAAAATCTTTTGTAGAATGTTTGAAGAAATAATTGATAATAGAAACTATTATTGCCCACAATCCATCACTGGCATATGTGCATGCTATTTTGTACTGTTGAAGTCATGACATTGACAGATGGCATAATGTCTACACATTTTTGTCATTAATTTTGTGATTTGCCATTTCGGTGTTACTGATCTAATGCTAAGTATCTGTCTATAGTTTCGAGAATTTGTTTCAATTGAAGCGTGATATGCAGCATAACTTGTGCATTTGTTCCGGAACTATTCTCCATTTAATGCCTGCTACAAAAGAAACGAGTGCTGGACAGAATAATAATGCTGGTTCAACACTCTATTCTGAAAAGGAAGTTATGCTGTAGAATGCTCTTTTGCAATTTATTTTTAAGTAAGCATTGAATTATGTCCACGTCTGCAGTACTGGGTACCATTTAACAACTGCAGTGTCGAACAACAACACAGAAGATACATTATGTTGCATTTAGCTGATCACTTTTCACTGTTAAATACTCCAGACAACAAACAACATGTTACTGGTACAAACAAATTAAATCTTGAAGCATAAAATGGCAACAAGCTGACGTTATAATTAGTCATTTTGGATTGTAGCATTTTCTGACCATTTCATAGAGAGAAAAACAACTTGAAACAGGTGCACAAAAAATCCCGTTTGCAATATGCGAACAAACTGTGCTAAGTTAATACGACAAAGTGTTTGATAACTGTCATTGTTGGCAGCTTACAACAGACAGCTGAACTTGATAATTAATCCACAGCATCAGTGTAAACGTGACACAAATTCACTTCTCATAAAGCTGATGAAGAAGAGCAGGGTGACGTGAACTGTTAGCTGAATGCAATGTCAGCCCTGTCACATGCTTGAAACTAACTACCACGCGTGTGAAATGTGTAACGTGCTTTAACACTTGTTAACAATGGAAAAAACAATTGAAAGGGGGCTGTCGACCCTGTACAGCAAAAGATACCAGATATTTACCCTATAAACACTGCACCAAGTTTCATAATGTAATGTTTTCGTGGATTGTTTTAAAAATAATAAATTACTTAATATCCATCTATTAACTGTGTATGTAAGTTGCTAAAACTTAATTTAAATTTTAAAAATACAATTTTCACAGTAAATTATTACTTTAAAGGCGCAGTATGACTGAAATGAGATTGTGTTAAAAGTGCTGTTAAATTCCAATCAGCCAACCATCACAGATTATGTGAGGAATGATTACCAGTAGTTAACAAAACCATGTACCATGCAGGGTAATGATGATAATAGTATAGTAATAATAATACTATACACGTGCATATAGTGCGGCTTTTGATAATGAAGACTGCCATCATAACCTCCCACACTGAAGATGATGGGAGGTTATGTTTTCATCAGCGTTGGTATATAGCTAGATACATAGGTATACATGTTTCCTGGCGCCAATTCAAGTCCGATTGTCACCAAACTTCGTCAGTCATACCCTTGGCCACAGGGGATGAGATGATTAAATTAGGAAGGTTAAGGTCAAAGGTGGGAGAGTTATATGCGCCCTACTGAACGCCCTTCTGGTTTTGACTGTTTTGACATTATCTATAAACTACAGCTATTACTTTATCAGTGTTTTACAGTAAACAGACTGCAAATAAACATGCAAACTCGTATGTCAATGCATGTTTACTTCATTGACATCTGCACCGTGAATACTGATTCTGAGCTGGAATCTAACTTAAACCTGTGGACATGGTGGACTGAAACTTGGTGGATTTCATGACATTACTGACCTGTCCATCTCCACTGCTACCGGCCGGGTCAACGGTGACTCGGATAGACAATAATAATAATAATACACAAATTTCTATACCGCCATAATGTCGTAACTACAGAGGCGGTGGACAAGCGAGTTGACCACTTCCAGGTGACCATACACCACCTGAACTGAATAAAAACTGGACAATATGGGTTTTGGACTAGTTAATATGAAGCCCAAAGGTTGTTACTTCTTACATAATTGAGAATGGAAGGAGAAGCACTTTTGCACGTAATATACATCATCCACGTGCAACATCAAAGTGAAGTCGGTGAATAATATCGTTAAATGTCTCATTTCTTGGGGTCAGCAGAATACAGCATCTAACCACTGTCAGCAAGAACACTTACAAGTTTCAGAAAAACATGCAGCACCAAAATAATAAAAAATAACGCACAATATATTACTCAAACAGTATCAGATCACAGCATTCAATTTTGTCCGTAAATGCTACTGTGTTACACATCTAATTCCACAGGAAATGATGTCATATGTTTACGGGAAATTACACTTATAACAATTGTATATAACAAGGTAAAATGCGATACATTTAGCAATATAACAAGCCATCTGCAGCGGGATTGCCTGTACCCGCCCGCCTGTCCTTGTAAGGCATGCCCGTGGCATGACATCGCAATTTTGGCTTGCCCGCCACCGCCCGAGCCCTGTATTCCGGCATGCAGCCGGTCTGCGTCGCCCGATCGTCCGTCCACGTAAGCCACACATCTGCACAATCTGATTATTATATATAGATTTTCATAATGCCCAATGAAATTATTACAAGCCAGGTTCTGTTATTTGTTGTAAAGCATCCCACCAATTATAAAATTGTCTGAGACAAAACACGACATGCAACAGTTATCAGTGATCTCCAAATACAGAATTAGGTTTATGGTGAAGTGTTAACTATCTTCAAATATATATAACAGCAAAAACAATACAACAGCATTAACCAGTGCTGCCTGATTCACGACTTGAATCGATTCGTTTGCCAGTCTGCATCATTTTGAAGAAGTCAAGAAGTTAAATTTGGTCTGTCCGTACACTTTCTGATATTTGGTATGTACTGGTGTTACAGCAGTGGTCATCTGCCAAACTTTAATCACAGTGATTACTGTGTATTATTCATACACGGCACAAAATCTTCATTTGAATGAAAAAGACTAAAAGCATCGACTCAGATATGTGAACACAATCCTGAATCTGACAGCATTAGTAGTCAACACTCACAATATCTGCTCACAAAAACTGCAGCAGTAGTACTCTGACTAGAAACGGTGTGGCATCAAAATGCCAACAAAAACGACGTTGACTGCACTGTACAACGTAAAGTGCACTTCACAGAAGACACAGGAAACATCGCAACAGGTCGTGCGTCAGCAACAACAGCCAGCAGGAAGTCACCGAATCATGTGCTGAATATGTTGCACAAAGAATAACTGCAGCATGGAGGCTTAGCTGTGGCAAAGTGAATGCATGATGACACGTCAGCTGGACATCTTATTAATTCTGGGCTGCATGACCACTTACAATGAGTCCGTGCAACTCATCATCTGCAATAAATGTAATGACCCTGAGGTCACTCGAGGTCATTGGAAAGTGGACTACTTGAGAAGCTGTGTCACTTGCCACGAGAAAGCTGTAGTAACCAAATTTCTAGTTGCTCCATTTCCGAGACATTGCCACCTGTTTACTGTATGTTACTGCCTGCAATCTGGAACAGTTCTTCCAGTGGGTGGCGTCAGTTAAATTACAGCCCATGTATGATTTCCTATTTGTCTTTAATCATGTCTTAGATATATCACAGAAAGAATAGCAATATTGTGATACAAGATTCAGAAAACTTTCAAATAGCTGAAGTGACAATTGTTAATGGTGCTCTTCAACAAACAGCATACGATTTCCTATTAGCCTTCAACTGAATCTGTGTCTACCTTGTACCACATACCACATATTACCCCTTGCTTCTGAAATATGGTTACGTTAAGGTAAAGGTCCTCAACAGTCATTCCGCACAAATATGACTTAACTATTATTAGCTCATGCACAACGTAACTGTTGATCATCGTAATTAACTCTGTATGTGACACAATGTTTTTTTTGGTTATTGGCCGTGAAGGTCCCACTAGTGGAAATGACCTCAGTGGTCACTCTAGGCAATTAGCAGTGTTACTGTTCAATAGCTCACAGGTCACGACTTCCTATTAGCATTCCACTGTAACTACGGATATATCCCTACCATGAATCATTTCTGAAATGCTGTAAAGTTGGTCAAAAATTGTACACTTTCCTACCTACGTGCATTTGGCACTGACCGTCACCCAACCAAAATGTCACTGAGAATTCTGTTGTGAGAAACTGATCATCACCACCAGCCTTCAGCGACCTGCTGATTGCTTTCCACCCTTTTGACATAATTAATACCAGCACACTATGGACCGTCAGCTACAGTACTCTTCTTGGCACAGTTGTGCTGCGCTGAAGCACGATAAAAAATCAACATAACTCAACAACGAACAACCAACTACTGCACGTCATCAAAAATCACAAACGTTTTTCCCTGTAATGAAATAGTTACTTCAACAGCATATAAGCAGGTACAAAAATGCATTTGTTGAACTCAAGAAAACAGAAATGTAATCACATCACATTCTACATCTACAGCTCCAATCGCAAAATACATCACAACTTTTCATTCATGAACCAAAACTCTGTTTTTTTGCTATCCAATCCATCACTTCAGGGCGTTAAAACAGTGCTTTTCATTTAATCAAAAATGTTTGGGGTAACCTCGTTATTTTGCAGAACTGATAAGTGGGCCAATTTCCAGTGACTCTGTGAAAGATTTCTGATTCGATTATGACAAACACATTTTACTTCCGGCAGCACGATGTCAATAACATTGAATTACAACTATCATAAGCAGCCACAGAAAACTGCATTGACTGCAGTTAACAAGGTTAACAAACACAACGTAATCAACAACCACAACAAACCTGTAACGGGAAAAACAGAAAAAAGCTGAAACTAAGCAAATTGGCAGCATTAACTCATACTCGTCGATATCCAAATGCAACAGTCTTCTTAATCGCCGCACACAAGGTGCAAAACATAATCAAAATGCTTGATATAAAACATTCCAAACAACAAAGCATCACATAATGACAGATTACCCTAGCTCACTGCGGTATCCCATGACTGGGATACGACAAGACAAAGCTGCGGAGGAAGAGGAAGGAGTATGTAAGGCAATACAATGACTAACAGCCAGACCGCCTCGGTCGACAAGGCATCAGCAGATACTCCACCACTGTAACGACGTCGTCGTCTTCAACTGTCTAACATACATCAGTCATTCGTGTCGTAACGAGTCCTCAGTTGCGGCATCAGCTAGAACATGTGAGTCGGCCAGAATCTGAAGCTCGTCAAGTGCCAGTGGGTCCAGGAGGCCAAGTGCTTCATCTATACCGAGCAAGTCATCGGCGGCAGACATGAGCACTGACGGAGTGTCAACACAGCCTTGGTCATTTGCCTCATGGCCCAGCAGTTCATCAGCACCTGTTGTTATTGCCACACAACTCCTTATGACATCGGTACATTATCAGCCAATCACAATTCACATCAACGGCTCAGCTTATCCTACATATTGTGTGTAGCATGGTGACTAAACATCTAAACGGACCTAGATGGGTTTTAGAACTAGGAATACCACAGAGGACAGAAGCTCTATTAGATCGGGTCTGGATCTGCCTATAACAAGGGAGGGTATACAGACATTTTGGTGACAAACCACTTAGGCGACAGATGTCTGGGTGAAGTTAGGGTTAGGAGGATTACGAGTAGTGTTAGTGTCAGGGTCTGTCACCCAAATGTCTGGCGATTTATGGCAGACCTCCCCAGGAGACAGGGAGCTGGGCTTAGAAAATTTTCAGCTTGCTTGCCGCTGTGACCTATTGTTGTAAGTTGTTCTATTTTCAACACAAGGCAGTGCAGTCAGACAGCTGATGTAGATGGACTAATGTTGGTTAGAGGACATAGAAAAAGAGAGATCAGTAATTCCACTAGTTGTCAGTAGAAAGGACATCAAAACAAACCATATAGAAACTCTGCACCTCAGGATTCAGCGGCAAGCAGCAACACGGGTTAATTTGTAAAGTGGACATTTCATCAGAGTGCTGTGGACGTGGTAATCACTAATTTGTTCACTCAGCTAGATACTGCACTTAGGGCAAAATCTATCAGAGGAAAACCTCTGAGTTTTAATTAATACTCATACAGGTGAAACGCTCAAAACCACTGCGGCCAAGAATAATTACCGGTCAGAATGATGTCCGGTATTTTGCTATGCTGCGGAGACATCGTCACATTGAACTGGAGCGGCAGAGGTTCTGACGGAACATGGCGGATGACGGGCGAGCCATACTGGCAGGGACTGGAAGGAGGATGAGGAGGAGAATTATAATAGCAAGTCTGCATTGGCTGCGATGATGGCTGCGGACTGAACTCAGAGCTGCTGCCTGAAGGCTGAGAGTAATGGAACATCGCTGGTGATGATGGCTGCAGCTGGTAGAAACTGCCCGGCGTTACTTCTAATGCCTTGTCCTGCAGCTTATAACAACACAACAGAAGAATCCTTCGTTGACGTTAAAATATTATGAATTATTAATTTTTTTACAGCAGACTCGTACTCCAGCAAAAACATAAAAATAAGGTAAAACCTGGATTAGTGGATCCACACTATGCATAAAAGTCATGTAAATTTTACTATACTGCCATAACTCAACCTACAAATAACATCTTGGGTGGTAGCAATTCACAGTAACGGCCACTTAGCTAATCAAAAAAATTAGCCCCATGTGGGACTGATGGTCGATTCTTCACAAGTGACGTTTCTGCCAAGTTAAAAGTCACGTGAAACAAAAACTAGGAAAAATATCAAAAATCCAGCCGTAACAAATTTAGATATACTGCCTTAGTTTAAGAATCCGTGGTCAGCTGCCAACTCCTATTGTAAATGGCGGAGGAGATAGCTTTTGAAAATGGAAGGATTTCCAACTTTCGAGGGCTCGTGACCTTGACCTTGGATCGGGTCATACTACATACCGTCGTGCATCACTCATCAGCCTCTACCCACAAGTAAAATTTCAAAGAAATCAAAAAAACTTTTTGTGGACGGACGGACGGACGTACGTACGTATGGACGGACGGACATTTGAGACCCACTTTATTGAGTTGACTCAGAATAGTCCACCTAAAACTAAAAAATGGTTTTGCTACAAGATGGGCTGAGTCCTCCAAAAATAAAATCTTTGGGGTAACTGCAGCATGTTTTACAGTCTCCCAACCAACAGTGCAAAACCAGTAACAACATATATATATTTCAGAAGGTGTCATCATCAAACTGCCATAGCTGTTAGAAATAAACTATCTGATCAGGCTGGGGACTGAATTTGAAATCCAGCAATTTGCAGTAACTATTCATTCACAGCGTGCTTTAGTGGAGAACTCTGACACCTCAGCGTCGACATGGGATGACTTCACAACCTCGACAGCCTGCTGTGACCTTGACCTCTAGAATCTAACCACGTCATCCGTAGCGGCTAGTGAATGAACGTTTCAGCAAGAATCCTCGAGCCATTCATGAGATATCATGGTATGGACGAAAGGACAAATGAACAAATGTGGTGGACGGATGGAGAGCCTGCAACCATTACACGTTTGCCAGGTACCTCGGCGAGCTGCTCATGAATACATGACAGACAAGGCCTGTGACATAAGGCCAGTGCAATCACAGACTTACAGTTATCTTTAGATAACCGCCGCGGCCTCTTGGCTGGTACTCATTTCCGCAGTTTTTTCTGAATGGCTGGCTGCGTAGTAAGATGGTACAGCCACAAACAGTTGCCCATCTGAGTACTAATCAAGGTAACTTTGCTGATGCAAACAATGACTTTACAAACTGCCACCGTTATGTTCATCAGATGACACAGCAGGACATACTAGTGACGCCTGCTCGAACTGCTGCTGAAGTAGATACTGTTGCTGCAGCTGCTGCTGTATGCTGAAGGCATCAGTGAAGAAGCCAGGAGATGGTGGAGAGTACGAGAGAGACGGTGATAATGGTGACGGTGAAGGTGTACCACAGTCGGATAAAGAGCCAGTCGGACACTGCATTAACAATGGCGCTGGCTGCATCGATCCCTACACCATACAACAGTATGCGTTAAAGTTTCACAGTCTAAAACGTACCACATGGTGAACACATTTTTAGCAGAAAGCTCTCACTCAAGGTTGCACCTCCACTTTACCAATTTTATCACCCTGTGACCTTGAACTTTGACCTATGACCTTGACCTTCAAATGTGAGATGTAAAGTGTCAACGTAAACCAGCATGCAAAAAATACCGTCTGGACGTACAAACAAACAGAACGTCACAAAGAAGATTAGCCTGAGTGATATTAAGGGACAGTCAACGTCATAAGAATGATTTTCTTTAATTACCTCCTAGCTTGGTTTTCTGGGTTTTTTTCTGTTAGCAGGATTACTAAAAAAAGCTTACAGACAAATTTTCCAACATACACCGAGGATAATTTGGTCTGGATCAGCATCAATGAGTTTCTCCATATGGGAAACGGCCAGTTAAATGATGTTTTTTCAATGCCACAAAACTGCACATGAGTCTCACAACAGTACAACATACTGTTGGCCTACAAGAACGAAGGACTACACTTCAACAATAGTCTTGAGTCTTGCTTCTATACACGTTTAAACTCTCCAGATTTCCAACACATTCAGTGCAGGCCACTCACTACACAAGTGCAAAATGCAATCGGTTGAACCATGTAAGTCGGTAACTTTCATCTCAACTTGCGATTCTTGCTGATTTTCATACGATCATGCAAATATTTGTGTTAACCCTTATCAACTTCAACTTAAAGAAAAATATTGATAATGAAAATACAGCAGCTCTGTAACAGCTATAAGAAATGCTTCCTGGTGTAATAATGAGTAAATAATCCATGAACTGAGTATGTTAGGAGGCATCATTTGGTGGGATCCTATACACAGAAACTATTTCTAGATCACCTTGCATTAAACTAAATCAAAGACACGAGTACCTGCTAGCAGCAACAGCAGTTTTGTACTGAATGTCCAAGAAACGAACGCCTCCAAATGTCGAAGTGAACTAGCAATGCAGTAACCTGATAGTGTGTGTGACCGGTTGAATGTAGAACAAGCGGTTTGGGGCCGGAGCGGGCACGGCGATGTCTCGATCCTGGACTGCCCTGTGTACCACTCGAGCGCATCGGCCCGATATGATGATGTGACGTGTCGCTGGCACTGTCTTCTGGTGTGCTGGCCGTAAACTGCAGGCCGCTCAAGTCCGGCAGCGAACCAGTGTTGTTTGAAACTGATGGAATATGAATACTGGAATCCTGCTTTGGAGTAAGTTGAATACTACAGCAAACAATACCAGTCACATGTAGTAATATTTCCACTAACATGTACCGGCCAAAACACGAGTTACGACATTATAATTATAATCGCGATATTTGCAGAATTATTATCACCCCAAGACACACTGTTTAACAAGAAAATACACAGTAACATAACAAATAAGGTGTTGCCCTAACGGGACGTAACCATACTGGCCCGCCATGCAGTGTCAGCCACCTGACCGACCAAGCACCCGGAGGCCGGCCGGCCCGCGCACTGGCAGCGTTACAGACGACGCTGACAGGCGACGACGACAGATGACAGCGAGCAAAACAACACTGGCCCATTAGATGGGCCAGTAGTAACATAACAATGAAAACCCAATATGGATGCATATAAGAAATTACCATCTGAACAATAAACAATGTGAATTGCTAGAAGACACAACGGTGTATGCAAAAGTACCAAATTTATTTAAAAGTGTCGACTGACCTAATTCCTGGAACATCACACGAACATGACTGCAACAAAACAAACAAAAAACTAATCACCGTTTCATTCGTCAAAATCCATTAATTATATCAAGAAATTTCTTCCTATGGACGCTCTCACATTTCATGTCTGAAAAGCTATACAATCTGCTGTTTATCAGTGATGAGCGAGTAAGCAGTTTTTATAGACATAAAACAAATGACAATTCAATAACAGATGCCAACAGGTTGTGAAATTCACTGCAAAATGTAACATAAGCAAAACTGTATAGCAAGAGGTTCAAAGATATGCTAGTAAGGCTTGCCCAGGGTGACTTGTATAACGGCACCATTATTCGTCATGAAGGCGGCGAGTCGGAGGGTCGCCAATGACAGTGGGTCACTTTATCCTTCGCTAAAACCAAAGTCTAAAACCTTAGTCTAAAACCAAAAGTCCGGTTTAAGACCTAATTAATGCAAAACGTGAAGTGACGCTAAACTTTGGTCTAAGACCAAAGTCTAAAAACCAAACTCACTGCTTAAACCAAAGTTTAAGACCAAAATTTGGTCTTAAACCAAACTTAATCTGAGCAATCCAGTCTTAAACCAAACAGTCCTAATGTATTTAGATAAGCAATTATCACTAATTCTTAAGAGTTAAGACTTTAGTCTAAAACCAAATCACTTTTTTCTTTCGCTTAATCTGAGAATTTGTTGGAGCCATTTTACTGACAGTGACCGCACGTCCTTGCCAACAGCAGTTATTGCATTTGGATTATTTGTCAACTCAATGGTATTAATCATCTCAATGGCGATAGCTAAACTGCCTGCATACTGTAACAGCTTAGAGAAAACATAGCAAACACAAAAAATGTCTCGTGAGCAAAGTATCAAGCATCGCATCACTGTATGTCTCTTCGCAGCCTGACAATTTTGACTTAACAGTTTAGTTTACATGCAAGAATTATTTTTACTAGCAGCAAACGCAGACCTGTCTCATGCCAGAATATGGCACAGTATTCATCACCGTGCCCACGTCACTCGACAATCCATCCACTGCACTCACAAATGAATCACAATATATACAACAGCAGCATTGACAGAATATCTTACAAGTATGTAACACTGTGCGAGGTACTGGTACTGAGAGTGTATGTAAAGGCAGCATTGTTCTATGTCAGCTTAAGTCTTGTCAACTGTGGCAAAATTTTACGACAACAAACTTAGCTAACACAAACAGACTGCAAGTCACCATTAGCAGCACTTTCCCCAACAGCCTCAGTTCTATGGACATACTGAAATTAGAGGCTCAACTGTCGCAGCTGGAGTAAGCTCTGATATTCCATGTTATGATGGACAATCGCGTAGTAATGCATTAGTTCAGTTTGTTGTAGATTTGTTGCACAAATACAACAAACCTGCAACAAGTCCACAGCATTATGACAAGTACGCAACAAATCGAAGTAATGGAGTTTGACCAGTAACTAATGTGTGCAGTGAATATTATAAATAAAACCACTGACAGTCCAACTCTGTTGACAACACCTGCGACAGTCAACGTGCCACAGCAAAAAAATCAGCTAAGTTATAAGTTTTGGACAATGTTTCAGACAAAAGTAGCCTTATTTTGGAGATAACAAAATTCCGTTACAATACAATGAAGGATACATCTAGGGTAGCCTATGTGCCAACAAGCATCTCTATCCATTGACTAATTTTCAAAGAACTCCGATTTGTGACGGACAGACACTGGGCCACAGTACACCGTATATAAGCATAGCATCATGCAGGTAAAAAGTGGAGAGTCAACCAACAGTGAAATCTGCACCGCACCTTTGATAATTAGTCACAGAAACAACAGTCACCTGTTCTGTCACTAGATACTGATGTTGGTGATGGAGAGGAATTCAACGGCGGATAATGCTGTGGTACATGAGTCACCATGGTACTGGAGTGGATGGCTGAGTCCGAATTTGCCCTAAAATATTCAAACACACATTAAACAGATAAAGCAACAAGTCTTCAGTTTAACACACAACAAGCCGTCACATTATTGCTACAAAAAAATACTAAACTGAAAAAATGTGGCAATTGACCTAATAAAAGTATCTGCAAACTGAAAATTAAATCGGGAAATAAAATCAATAATAACCGTGAACTGAAATTGAACTGAAATTAAAATCAGTGCTCAGAACAATAATAAATAAATCGTTTTCCTCAGGCAAAGTATCACTGCCAGCATTCAACAATATTCGTAGAACAGCAATGTATTCAGAACTGCAAACAGAGACATGTACTAACCTTCTCCAGCTGGAATCTGGAGGCGGAGATAAGTATGAGAAACTGTATGGCGAGCAATCTCTCTGTAATATGACTATCAAGAAACATTAACATACCTGGTAACACTTCCACCAGACTACAACACAACTTCACTGTGCATATGAACAAATATTTTTAAAACTTATCTGTTTAAAACGTGGTATCAGAAGCCAAATCACACATCTAAAACTACAAAGATCATTTTGAGATATAGTTCATGTAGTATATATTATACATGCAATATAACGGTGACTACAAAGTACTCTTGGTTACTCAAACTACGAAATGTCCTCTTGGTGTCAACAGATGACATTACCAACCAACTAGAGTATGGACTTCAATACCCAGTGTCAACACAGATGTCTTTCAACAGAATGCTGTGACCTTGACCTCTGACCTTCAAAATCTAATCAGGTCATCAGTACGGGCTACTGAATATTCCCTGCAAGTATTATCAAAATTGTTCAAGCTGTTGATGAGACATGGTGGTAATGAACGAACAAACGGACGGATGAATGAATGGGACAACAGGACAGTGTAAAAACATAATGCCTTTGGGTGGCAAAGGCATAATTAAATACAATACACACTGTAGAATCTCTAGTATAATACACACTAGTGTATATTATGCAGGTCAGCTTAACTTGAATGGAAAATGAGAATTTATATGCATAATCTGCATCCATATTTTCACAGCACCAGTGAAAGATATATTCCTGTAGGGTTGTTATATTCTCTCCATACTGCGATAAGCAGGTCACTAATTGCCAAACAGCTGCAGTCACAGCCACTGTGATTGACGCCAGTATATTGTGATAGTTCCGTCTACTTGGCTCCTGCCAGAATATTGTTAAAAATCATTATCCGCGGAATGCAGGAGGGGTGCCTACAGCAACATGCCATTCTCGTCTTTAATAATCCTAGAATGTCAAGTGGGCGTCTGCAGCCGTTGTAACTTCATCTTTCACACTGTCAACCACAAACAACTGAGAGAGTGCCGTAAGTCAGTCTTCATGGTGAGCTAAGGCCTCATTTGGCATGTTCTACTTGGAAACTAGTGGGCTTATTAGTTCAAAAGTATAACATGCATCCCTCTGTGATGGCACTAATGTGCATATTATGCTGAAGATTTTATGGTAATAAATAAGGTTGGCATGAGGCAATCATGGGGGCGAAAAAGGACTTCGGATAGAGAAAGGATACACGTTTGTCCATCTGGCGGGGCTGGTTTAGATCGTGAAGTTGCCTGCCACGATCACGATGTAATCTGTCGATCAGACTTTGACGACCAGACTCTTGTTTCATGCCCTCCAAACAGTGAAGTGCATTCTGCTCATTGTAAAAAAAACAGAATATTTCCAAAACAATCAAAATGTTGTTTTTAAAATGTTGACAATAGTGACAGACATATAAATAACTGACTGATCACAGTTCGCAAAAACCAGTAAAAACTGTGCCAGGTTCTCATATTGTCTGGAACAAGTGGAGTACAAAATCAGTGCAGAATGGGCTAACCCACGTTACCAAAAGAATATCAGTACTGGAGGTCAGGATTTGCACATTTGTAGACTGCATGACTACTTTTGATCAATACCGAAGCCTTGTAAACAAGTAAAAAATCAAAGTTATTTTCACTTTTACGTTTCAAAGTATTCAATCGCAGTACATGGTACTTGAAACAAACAAATCTGACGATAGCATGATTTAACATGTCAGAACTTGTAACCTGAAGGTCGATTGAGTTGTTGCTGGCAAACTTGACATTAGGCAGTGAACCACCTCGGCAACCGACATCGTCACTCTGTATTAAGTGCTGTGGTGACTTTGGGTGGCGGCCGACAGCACCCTGTCAAACATCAACAACGAATTTTTCTTTGGTTATCAACTAACATGATATGGAGATGGTGTAGGCAACATTGCCAAGGATAACTCTAACATATGCTCCCTAATTATAATAGCTAAATAAAACAACTTAACTAATGCATAGCACGTTATGACAGCGACCTGCTTTCATGACCGAGTGGTTAACACACTCGGCCGCCATGTGCAGTAGACCGTGACGTGCTCAGTGGCCGAGGTTCGACTCGGCCCGGGCGCGTCCGTCTACCAAAGAATTATTTCTAAATTCTAATGATTCCTATGCACATGATGAACAGGGAGTTAATCCCGGGCAGGTAAGAGGGTTCGACGGTGTCCTCTATAAACTGTGACCGTTGCTGATGCCTTGATTAGCAGC